>ERZ724563.1-NODE-1-length-220810-cov-5.399537_pt1 | contig 220810 bp, 183 predicted proteins | sample MGYA00375857_ERZ724563 | MGnify/ENA primary metagenome ERZ724563 (study PRJEB28725, sample SAMN03264850) | marine sediment metagenome | biome: marine pelagic biome; feature: marine oligotrophic desert; material: marine snow | place: Pacific Ocean:North Pacific...
TCTATCTGTGGCGTAAAAAACTGAGCGATGATAGTCAATCGCTTGCGCCGCAGGATAACTGGCTTGCTTTTGATATGCCCGCGAGTGGGAACCAGAGTGCAGGCTCTACCTGGGAGATTGAATTAGCCTTGCCCGGTGGTGTGGTGCTGCGGATGAACCGGGCCGCCTGATGTTACCCTTATCCAATGGGCGTATTTGGCTGTATACCGGTAATACGGATATGCGCAAACAGTTTGATGGGCTGGCAGCACTGGTGCAGGGCAAGTTGGGCATGCAGGCGCATTGTGGTGACTGGTTTGTGTTTATCAATAAACGCCGCACGCAGCTCAAGGTGTTGTATTACTACCAGGGCGGTTATTGTTTGTGGAGCAAACGGTTAGAAAGAGGTACCTTCGCCAAAGTCACTGATGGCACAGCAAAAACACCATTAAACAGTGCCCAGTTACAGTGTTTGATTGATGGGATTTACTGGCAAAAAGGCAAACAAAACAGACGATTTAATTAACTGATTTTGTTATAATTTACGCCATGAAAACGCCCTCAGACAATCCCTCAAAAGATGCACAAATTGCGGCTTTATCCGATGAAGTTGCACAATTAAAGCATCAACTCGACTGGCTTAAACGCCAGTTGTTCGGGCGTAAGTCTGAAAAGGTGTTAGTGGATAATCCGGCGCAGAGCAGTTTGTTTGACGAGGGAGAGTCGCACGCCTTACCGGCAGACACCAAACCGGTGAAGGCCCATACCCGCTCATCCCAAAAACAACGCCGCGACTCGGATGTGAATGATGACGGCCTGCGCTTTGATGAGACGGTGCCGCAACAGGTGATTGACCTGCCTGCGCCGGAATTACAAGGAACGAATGCCGACCAGTATGAAGTTGTTGATATCAAAGAAACCCGTCGCTTAGCACAACAGCCCGGCAGTTATGTGGTACTGGTGTATCGTCGTCAGGTCGTGCGTCATAAAACCACGCAAACCCTTAAGGATACCCCGGCTCCTACCAATGTACTGGAAGGCTGTTACTGCGATGTCTCACTACTCGCTGGGCTGATGGTGGATAAAGCGGTATATCACTTACCGCTTCACCGCCAACATCAACGCATGCTTGATAGCGGTATCACCCTTAGCCGGGCTACCTTAATCAACTGGATACAACAAGGCATTGAGCTGCTTCGGCCCATCGCCAAGGCCCAGTGGCAGCACATTCTGCAAAGCAAAATCCTGATGATGGATGAAGTGCCCATTAAAGCCGGGCGTACCAAAGGGGCTGGCCGAAAACCGGGGCAAATGAAACAAACCTACTTCTGGCCGATGTACGGTGACAGTGATGAGGTGGCGTTTACCTGGAGTCACAGCCGGGGCATGTTGCACGCCAAAGCACAGTTACAGGACTTTACCGGTACCTTGCTCACAGATGGCTATGCCGCTTACACCAAAACGGTTGAACAATTAAATCAACACGAACGGCAGATTGTGCACGCTGCCTGTTGGGTACACATGCGCAGAGGCTTTGAAAAAGCCCTCGACAGTGAGCCTCACACCGCACAACAGGCATTGGATATTATCGCCACACTCTACCGGCATGAAAAACACATCCGGGATAAGCAATCAGACCTGGCCGATATCCATACCTACCGCCAACAACACAGCGAACCACTCGTGACTGACTTCTTCCGGTGGGTCTACCAACAACGACAGCGCACTGATTTACTACCCAAATCCCCCTTCGCCAAGGCGCTTCATTACACCGCTGAGCGAGAGAGCCAACTCAAGGTGTTCCTGAGTAACCCCGCGTTACCCATGGACACCAATCATCTTGAGCGGGCACTGCGGGTAATCCCCATGGGCAGAAAAAACTATTTGTTCTGTTGGTCCGAACTCGGGGCTGAACAACTGGGCATATTACAAAGCCTGATGGTGACTTGCCGCCTGCAAGGCGTCAATCCCTACCATTATCTGGTGGATGTATTGCAGCGTGTAGCACTGCACCCGGCCAAAGATGTACTCGACCTGACGCCAAGAGTCTGGAAAGAGAAATTCGCGGACAAAAAATTGACGAGCGATTTAGATAAAATGGGGTGATCCGGGTCTATATTGATCGCTTACTTTTCTAAAACAGTTTCACATTCATTTTTAGCATTTTCTGCCAGGTCTAGTAACCTTGGTAACAGTTTTTCGATATTTTCTTTAGACCTATCTACCATTACGTTTCGTTCAATTGCAATTCTCCACACATCAATTGCATCAACGTCCTGGGATACTTCTGGGTTATTAAAAGCAAGGCCAAGGTTGAAAAGGCTGGCACCATCTGGTGAATTCAAATTTTGTTCCCAAGCATTTATAGCCTGAAAATAATTTTTGTTTCGATAGTGAAGTATTCCAAGGCGATTAAGTTGATTTGGAGTCAACCCCTCCATCTCCTTGATAGTTTGCAAAACCTTTATCTCATCTTCTGATTTCTCCTTATCATCTAACTTTCTATAGAGACGCTCTAAAGTAAAAATTGTTGATGAATGAGAGGGGTCGCATTTGAAAGCTTGTTCATACGCATCGATTGCATCTTCATCAAGCTCGTCATCATAGAGATGTTGCAGTATCAATGCGTATTTGGCCCAGCCATTAGCGAAATCAGGTGCTAATGATAATAAAGTTTGTGCACTTGTTGCGGCACTCGGGAAATCTTCCAGTTCATACTGAGCAAGAGTGAGAAACCACCAGCCATTTGGTTCCTCTGGGTCGAGTTCAACTGCTTTTTCTGCGGTTAATTTGGCTAGTTCATCTTTGCCATCGTGATAATGTTGTCGAGCAATATCGATTAACTCGATTACTTCTTCGTCCATTGAATACCTGCACTGTCAATCCTTTGTAATTATACTAAAGTATAACAACCTTCTGTTACAACAACATTTTTAATTCGAAATGATTTTCTAGGGCAACCGAAATTGGCTAAGTTAGTTCCATAGCGAGGAAGGTTATTCTTCACCGATTTATTAGCGTACTTATCAAAAATTGCTACTGCCACTGAGTCGCCACATTCTATAGCTATGTGGTAGTGACAACAGGTTTTGAACACTATGTTTTGCCTCTAGCAGGTGTATTGCTTCGTTATGTAACCTAGCATTTCTTATTTGCCCTCATTTTCTCAATTAAAGCAGAAAAGGAAGGAGTGTTTGATAGGAGGAGATCTAAGTCTGAATTACGAGCATACCTGCGAGCCATCTTTCCATTTCGATTTGTAAGCATACATGTCGCATTGTAATATTCTGCTGAAACAAAGTTTTCTAGCCACTCTTCAATTTCTTGAGATAAAACGATCACCTCTTCTGCCAGAGTATTCAGTTTATTTATTTGTTCACGTTGGGTTTCAGGGTTTGGCAATGGTGTAATTATAGTAGCTACATTAACATTACTAGTTTTACTGATAGTTTCAGCCAGTTGTGCTATCGCCAATTGGCCGCCCGCAGGTATAACGCTGTAATTTACTTCAATTTCAAACCGCTCAAGTAAGGCTTGAATTGTCCTCACATCTTGCTCTCCTTCTACTAATATTTTCCAGTCTTTAGCAGCCAAATTATTAGTTTTAGAAGATTTATTTTCTTGTTTAGAAGCATTTAAGTATGTTTCTAGGGGATAGAAAGGTTGTCCATAATTTGCCGCATAACGAAGCTTTGCTCGCATGGCATCTCTCATAGTGACTTCTCCCGCATCTATGAGGCATAGATCCGTGTGACCAAACAAAATCAAATTAAGTTCTTTTCCACTTAACAATGCATCTATAGCGTCTTTACTGTAATCAGACATTGAGAAGAAAACGCCAATAGTTCCAATCAATTTCCCATCAACTTTACCCTTGAAAGAGTATAAAGAAGACGCGGGGATTGGCGTCTTATGCCATTTTGCTTCTAACAAGAAAAAACTATTTTCAATAGAAAAAGAGCCGTCAATCTCTTCACCAGAGGGGCGCATACTCGTGCTAGGAGCCATATCTTCCTTGGAAAACATTTGGACTAAGATTCGTTCAAAATCTCTACCACGTTGTTGATACCAAGCTGGTTTTACGCCGTCGGGCGGCACCAATAAGTCTTTTAAACGTTTATCTTCCACTCTGCTCCTCCATGAATTGTTTCGAGAATCGTCTTTTTCAATAAATAAAAACTATCTTTAAGCTAACACTGACTTAATACATCCCACTAGTGCGCCCCATGAGTGCAAGTTCGCTCCGCATAGTGCCTTCTGCGCGAAGGCAGATAGTGACAAAGCATATTGTTCGAACTCTTATTCTTCAGGGTCAAACGTATATTCTTCGTAGTATCTTAAAATCTTATAGAGTTTTGGCACTCCGTTTATAGTTTGAACCTCTAGATCAACTACATACGCTAATTCATGCCACTGTTTATTGAATTTATTGTGCCCGTGAAGCATAGCTTCCTTAACTGTATTGTTTTCAAAAATAACTTTGACAGGACTTCTTCTAATATCTTCAACAATTGCTTTATCGCCAGTTTCAGAATTGACGTCGAACTTAGTCTGATACCAAACCAATACTTTCTTTGAGTGAACATGATCTGAAGGTTCGTCAATAGACTCTAGTCTTCGATTAATAAAATTTTGAGCGGCATTGGCTTGCTCAGAACTTACTATTAACTGGTTAATGATTGTGGAATTGTCACTAGCGGAGATAATTAGTTGTGAACCTGAATCTTTTGCCACAGGCTCCATGATATTTTGCCACTGTTTAAGATCCTTTTTGGACATGTCGTGAGGAGGATTTTTTAATCTACCTAAAAACCAATCAATTACACTCGTAGACGAATTAACCCACTGATAAAGAGAGCCTCCTTCCCAAAATAGAGGAACGAGAGGCGCAGCTTTAGTCATCAGTTCAATTATTATTGAACCGGAGCGAACCTCTTTAATCAATAACTCACTGGATATATCATATTCGTCGGTAGCTTCTCGTTCGATAAATCGTTGAAATTGTGCACTTAAATCCAGTAAGGAAACGGTTAAGTCCGTTAGGTTTACTGGTTTATTATTTTTGATTTTTATTTCCAGCTTCTTAGTGAAGTCTATTGCTATAGAGTCCATAAGCTCCTTGCCTATTTATTATCCAAATCAACATAATACATTCTAAATACGAAAAGTCATAGGTACAGAACTACAGGAAACATATGCGTTAAATATGACGTGATATAGTGTGCACAATATTAAGCAAGGGGCAGCTTTGCTCATCTGCCACATCAAACGTAAATCCTAGCAAACTGTCAGAGTTTATCGTAATTAAAACTTTTATTTGCATAACTGTATGCTTGTTATTGCAAGAAGCCACTAAAAGCAGGGAATAATTAAGGGCTTTAACTAACCGTCAGACTTCATATACTTCTCTACTAACCGCTCAAAAGATGGTAATAACCAGATAGCCAAAGCCACTAGTAGCAATAACACCAGTAAGGCTAATTGAAATACAGTCATCTACCAGTCTCCGTCACACCCAGTCAGGTCGTTAATTCCAAAATCATCAAATCCACTATCAATAGACGTTGTGTCTGTCATCCAGTCGGTGTCAGAGTGAATATCACATCCACCGATCACATCAGTACCCATAGAACTAATATCGAGCGTGATATCCACACCTAGGTGGTCTGACATATCAGTGCCGCGTGGATTTCCTTCTACGTCGATAACACCAGGACAACCTTTTACTCCACTAGGTAAAAGCGGTAACCCCGTTGCTTCGTTGAATCCAGGCGTATCATACTCGCTCTCATTGAGAGCTGAAGTATTAGCCTCTTCACCGCTTTCTGAGCAGTGTCCAAATAATTGATAACTTAGTAATGACATTGTGCTGTCCTCTTGTTTATTAATCAGCACAAAATTACGTTAATGAAAAATAGCCCTAATGCAAACCCTTTCCTTTTAACGTCCATCAGCATAGCTGTGGTATTGCAATTTATTGGTAAATTAAAGATGTCGAGTCTTCGTTCATAGAGCGTTAGCCGCTATGCAAAACTAGTCAGCTCTCAGTTGCTGAAACCCTGGTACATTTTTAATTCATATCTTTTTCCTACTCATTCTTTTATTGATTAAAGTTTGCGGCATCTACTTAAGAAGCCAGACTCGACATGAATATTCTCGCTCAAAAAAGTTTTTTAAATAAAATCTGGTTATGCTTGGAAGCATGAATTACTAGTTGCAAAGCAAAGTGATAACACCAAACTAAAAGTTTGTGTGCAAAAAAGCAGTTGTGAAACAACTCAATAGCTCGCGCAAAAAGACAATTGCGAAGCACATTTGCTTTTGAAGCTGGCGTATGTTCGCGGTTGCGAACTACCCCCTATTTTGTTTTGCCTTCAGGCAAAATTTGGTGAATAGAGCGAAAGCGATATGAGCTAAACCCCTTGCCGCAAGCAACGCTAGCGCAACGAATAGCCGTGTATGAAATACATAGATATGAGAGGCGAAATGGGGGGTAGTGCGCAGCACGGGAACATGCGCCTTAAGCGTTGGTGCTAGACGCGAATGCGTCGTAGAGTCGCTGCGTTGACGAACGTCAACATCAGCAGCGACGGGCACTATAAGCGTTTACGCTCGCAACGAATGTTGTGAGCTTCTCTTTTTCTGGTGGGTTGAAAACAAGGAACAGCGGTGGGTGTTTGAGAGTTTAAGAAACTCCCAGTTAAAAACCCGAAAAAGAACCTTAAACACTTAAATTTTGCGTTAGCTGTTCCTTTGTAGTTCCTCAATTAATAAACAAGGAACGTAATGATGAACACTAATACACCTTCCCTAGACACCGAACACCAAAAATACTTCAACCTTGATATGAGATTTCACAAAAGTACGAATCCCGTTCTTCGAGGACGGCAAAAAAAGTATTTAGCGTTACTGCTCGCCGCTAGATTTGGTTTTGTATCTGCCATTACATGTGAAGCAATATGGCAGATTAAGCGGCACAAGGTTTTGGAGTCTCTCAATAGAATAGTGAAAGAAGGGCTTCTATCAATTGCAGAAACAGACAGGGCAGCAGATGGGCGCATATATGTACTAACTCATTCAGGTGGTAGGTTTGCGTCAGACTTGATGCGAATAGACATCCCTTTCCGCTCCGCACAAGAGCCAATCACTCAGGTTAATCAAAATGCAATCATGCACGACTCTATTATGAGCTTCGTACTAAGCCTGGGATTACAAAATCAAACAAAGGATGGCATCCCAAAACCTCTATGGGATGGTTATTTGACTGAAACTGAATTTAAGCGAATTCATACTTCGACAAAAATAAAAAATGTCGATGCGTTGGTACAGCTAGCCAATGGCGAGGTGGCGGCTGTTGAACTAGAAGCGTCATTTAAGCGGAAGCAGCAACACGAAAAAACGTTACTGAAATTGCGTGATGCAATGCTAGGTGAAAATAGACTTTACGATAAAGTCTTCATTATTCCCTGCTCTCAAAAGATTAATAACGACACACAACGCTTTCACAAACAGCTGTTTGAGGAGATGCCTCATCGTTATGATCGCAAAACGAAACAGCCTCTGCTAAGTGAAACTGAAGCCAACAAGCTCCAAGAAAAAATCATCTATAGAACAAAATTTATTGAACCAATAGAACAGACATTTTATCGATGAACTATTGTCGGAAGAAAAAGAGCACCTTGCGGTGCTCTTAATATTTATTGATGAAGTTTTTTACGAAGCCGTTTCTCTTGTAGGTAGATTGCGAGAGCGAATAGATATATTAGAAGTATATATAACGCCCCTTTAATCCCCACGAACGGGTAGGAGCTATGTGGCTCAAACCCAGTTATCATTTGAAATATCCAAATTACAAAAATTACGTCCCCTATACTCATCAAAAATTTAGTCATCATGTCTAATACCATGACGACGATTTGTTGCTTAGTCATTTGTCCTCCTAAGTTGCTTATGACCCGCATAAGTAACTAAGAACGACGAATGGTAACTTTCGTGGAACAAGAAAACGGGCATAGAATGCCCGTCAATAAAATCGCTTTATTCGTCTGTCATAAACCGCAGAACAATACCTGCTGACAGAGCGAAAAATAACGATGCAGCAATACACACACAGTTGTAGTAAAAATACTTATTTAACACAAAGTCAGCTTCAGCAGCAGGCTTCCAATCTAGCAATACAGCGACTATCTCATGCCAAAATGGAAACAGTGCAAACGCGAGGAATATATACCCTAACGACATGCTATTTTTTGAAAATTTAATGAGTGTGTTAAAAGCTATTTCTTTCGTGATCTTCATGTTGATATCCTTCGTTAGTCCTAAAGATATCTAGGCTTGCCAGAGGGAAATTTTTCGCACAAAAGAAAAAAGCAGACATAAGAACGTCTGCTTTCTATTTTCTTTGCTCTGCCGATCATCAGATAAGCCAGACAACACATTCGTGCTGACATATCAACTAGCGAGCCTAGCGCTAGCCCTTCACTGCTAAAAAGCTTTGTAAGCAGCCGGAGACCTTCGTTGGCATCCAATCACGTTGCGGATTCTAGGAAATTCGCGGGTTGGCAGTTTACGAAGTGATGTTTGAGCACCCTGTTGTATTTTGTTATTGCCTCAGACAACTATATGTTCGCGCTGCGAGAATTATCAGTTATTTTTTCATTTGTTCCAGGCACTAAGGATTAATTTCCCAGTTTGATGATATATCCCGACTTGTTCTATGTAATTTTTGAAGTCGATATTTTCAGCGACAATTCTGTTTGCAGACAACCAATCAACATTCATTTTCTCTTTTGCAGGAATAAGAATTTGGCTATTGTAGAGGTCTTCAATATCAAGCAACAACACACCGATGCCATGCAAAGAACAAAGCATCTGCAACTCCGGCTCTACAGCCGAAGCCATGGAGGTAGCAACTAGATATCCATAATTAGCCCAACTTGAATTTGATACCGCTTGGAAAAAGCATTTACGTACATTACCTCTCGTCAGTTCTTTTTTAACCTCGAAAGACCAAAGCCTTACTGATTTATCATTACCATGTCGAACACATGTTCTAACAGACTCATTCCACAGTTGATCAAGTGGCTCTAGTGCAACTATGTCTGGGTGAAGCCAATGATTTCCTCCGCTCCCCTGTGTGTTAACGGAACGTCTTTCATCAATACGCTGACAATATAACCCCATGTCCTTATTGAGAAATTCAATTAGCATCGGATAAAGATCATGCTCTAAAAAACTAGATTCGGAGCTTTCTAGCTCTTTGTCCTGATCAGTGTTGGCTACAGAAATGACAGTTGGGTCATCATTCCAATAATACAGTCGAGGGCGCGGCTTCTCACGAGTTGAAACGTTCGGACACTGTTGCTTTGCTCGCAATGTTCTTTCGCCTCCAATTTCAGCAGCAAGTTGTGCGATAAATTTGTCTTCCGAGTCGTATCGAGGGTTGCTTCTCTTTTTAGCTAACTCATCGGGATAGCGCTCCACAAAAAGCTTAGCAAGCTCTCTTGCAGTGAATTTTTTATCCTTATTGTCTTTTAATGTATCAATAATCATCTTCGGACGACTGGTCATGCCTAGGGTACTCCGTTACTTATCTTTATCTTTGCTACAACAATTTTTTGGCTTTGTAGAGTTACTACCTTTAGACTTTTGACGAGTTTGATGCATATCGTACCAAGACGAAACTCTTAATAGCGCTAATGTAGCAGCCACGGCTGATAGAAGGGCATAAATGAATATAAAGTAGGAAATTCCATAGCCAACTAGCGATGCAACAACTAAATAATCACCAAAGTTTTCTATCAAGTAATGATTAGGTGAAAGAGTGAAGTAATATGACTTGGCAATTAAGGCAAGAATCATCGACAATATTTGTAGAATGATGAAATGTACAAAAGCGGCATTTACTTCCATATAGGGAGATGGCTCACCATCTTCATCTTCACCGCTTATGAGCTTTCTAAAATTGTCATCGCCTATGGCTATCCACATTGCATAACCACCAAGAGAAAATCCTAATAAATTTGGCATGATGGATAATACGTCATTCCACCAATTTGGTGACGACCAATGCGGGAACAGTAGTCCAGATATTCCAACTGAAGCCCATAAATAAGGACTGGTAATGAGGGCCTTTGCTCCCCCATATCCCCTCCAGTAACGACCTAATATGCCATCACTCATCTTCTGAATTGCTCTGAAATAATATTCTTTAATCGATTCGCTATTCTTGAAAATAGTTCAAAGGCTAGTTCTACATCAGGATCATAGTAACTTTTGTCCTGCAAAGGATAATTATCTGTGGAATAAGCCACTGGCTTATTTGCGTCATCTTTTCCCTTTATCTTAAAGTAGCCGTTTTTCGCCGATATATGTGCCATTGTTTCAAGGTCGTCGTCCACGTCTATAGAACCATCTTGCACAGCTTTATACGTTTGACTGAATGATTCAACATTCATCGCTCCCATCCTTTGCATAACTTTTCTTTCTGCTCTTGCATGATTGTCTGGGTTTGGACGCTTAACCATTAAATCGATTCGTTCCTTATGCTTTAGCTTGAGCGCATCAACAACTTTATCGTGGTCGGGAACATGCGTAACATTTATTACCCCATACTTTTCAAGCAAATCGGGGGTATTTAGCAACCGTTTTACGAATCGCTCGGCATTAGTTGGGCCGAAACTATTACCATCATAATATCCCTCGTAAAAAAACAAATGTTGCTTAGGAAAAAATAGATAGGAAAAGCGTGCAGAATTAGGCTTTAAGTTTTCTGGAATATTAATCTTGCCTACTTCATCATCACTTGCAAAATCATTAGTAGATGTATTAAACCACTGGGCGTTATTGTTTATGTTGGTATATTTAAAGATATCACCCGTTATAGGCCCTGGCTCCTTTTGCGCCTTTTCTAGCTTAGCTAAATTAGCCAACAGTCCGTACTGGTCTCCAGATATGTTCACGGGAGTTTTCAGTTTGAATGCATCCCTGAATAGCTCTAAGTATCTTTCTGGTGTGTGATTTTTCATTGTGACATTAATTGCGCCGACAATTAGTTTTTTCTCTCTAGCCATTGAAATCCCTTTAATATTGCATGGCAAGATCGCCATCCAATGCTTTTACTACTTCTGAGTCTATCGAACTTGATAACAGCTCGCCTTTGAAGGCTTTTTTCAGAATCGATTGTGTAAGCTTATCTAGACATGCTTTAGCGGCGTTGTATTGTTGTTCGACGGAATCAGCTTTGCTAAATAATTCATCAACGCGCCTGATTATCTCTAGCTTTTCAGGCTTAGTTGGATTTTTCAACTCAATTGCCATAAGCGCTTTTTGACCAATGTTTCGCATTGACTCTTGATTACCGCTTGAACCATTTTCAATTTGTTTCCGTCCTTCTGGAGAGCGGAAGTAAAAACTAAGCCAAGACTTATCAATATCATCCATAACTAAACGTAGAACTTTGTCGCTTAACATAAGGTTCTTAGTAACTTCATGAACAATTACTGGCATACCCAATAACTCTATAGTGTTGGCTCTGGATATTAAGAAATCGCCAACATTTATTCTCCTGTTTTCTAGAAATACTGATTTATCAAACAGAGTTTTACTTTCTAGTTCATTGTAAACACCCCAAGTAACAGCGCTAATTTTTATAATACCGAACTCATCATTTTGAGGTGGCCTTTCATCACATTTGATACTTTTTCCAGCTTCAATTTTTTCTACAATTTCTGAAACTTGAACCCGTTTCCACTCTAAATCAGCGTCATTTTCCTCCCTCCACTCCTTCGTCAACTCCCCCGAAGTCGCAGCAGCAAGCACAGACTGGCGGAAGCGTTTTAAGATGGTGGGGATTTTGTCGAGACGGGCTTGAGCGGCTTCGACTTTCGCGAGTACGCTATCGAGTTTGTCTGCGATGCGTTTTTGTTCATCTAATGGAGCAACTGGTAAAACCAATGATGCTAATTTTTTAGCGTTAACATTCTGAACAGCTACTCCTGCGGAGTGCTCGGTTATTTGCGACCAGTATTGTCGGGAATTTAAAAAATGTGATAGATACCTTGGTTCTACACAATCTAAAGGTTTAAACCTAATTAAGTATGATGCGAAAACAGCATTATTCGGTGGACTTTTTATTAAATGATGATATCCGACTGAACCTGCTCGTGATATCACGATATCATTATGTTCTAGTTGGTATTTGTCCACTTTATCGGGTTCAGTAAGGCAATAAGGAACGGTTCCCCAATTTACTTTTCCAGAAGATAAGTCAGTAGTTCTCAGATATTGAACTCTTCCTTCTGGACAGCTTTTTGTTGTATACCCGTACTGTGGCTTCGAACAAACTTCCCCCAACGTGACTACGATCCACCCCTTAGGCAACTCACTCATAGCACAACCTCTTCCGAAGCCTCTGCTACATCCAAGTCAACCAAAATCGACTGTAAATCAGTGATAGCCCCTGCTAGCTCTTCAATCGCCTCATTTATCAACACATCTGGTTCAGGCAGTTTAGAAGCGTCTTCAACACTATCGTCTCGAATCCAAGCCAAATCCAATGAGTCTTCTTTTGCTGCAATTTCTTCACGAGTGAATTTACGGAGGCGACAGGTATCTACATCCCCAACGTCGCTGCCGTTTTGATGATTGTCGATAAAGGCTTGTCGTTGAGCCTCATCAACCTGAGTAAGGTCGCTGCCTACTGCCTCATAAAATTCGTCGAAATGGGCTTTGGTTAACACCGTGCGTTTGCCGAATTGCGGCATGTTTGCTCGCATATCGTAAACCCACACGTTTTTGGTGTTGCCTGTGTCTTGATTCACATCTTTGGGCTTGTCGAAAAACAGCACATTAGTTTTTACACCCGCCGCGTAGAAAATCCCTGTCGGCAAACGAAGGATGGTATGCAGGTTACACTTTTCCATCAAATCGTTACGTATTTTGCGGCCTGTAGAACCTTCGAACAATACGTTATCAGGTAGCACTACTGCTACTCGCCCACCTGGCTTAAGCATGGTTTGGTACATAGCGTGAAGAAAGGCCAACTGCTTATTACTGGTGTAATGTACCAGGTCGTCACGGGTAGGCACGCCACCGCCTTGCTTTGTGCCAAAAGGTGGGTTAGCTAGAATTAACGAGGCTTTGGGTAAGGCTTTACCTTCGTTTGATAAAGTATCACCGTACAGTACACCTGCGTTGTCATCGTCAATCGCTAAGTCGTGCAGCATTAGGTTCATCATTGCCAGGCGGCGAGTATCTGGCACTAATTCCATGCCAAAGAAGGTTTTATGCTGATACTTGTCGTATGCAGTTTCCGAAAGGCTTGAGATGTCGTTGTGTTCTTCTAAATACTTATGTGCAGCGATGATAAACCCGCCTGTGCCTGCCGTTGGGTCTACCACAACGTCGTCGAGCGTTGGGCGCATTAGCTCTACCATAGCATCGATAAGTACCCTTGGCGTGAAGTATTGGCCTGCGCCCGACTTCTTCTCACTCGCATTGATTTCCAGCAAGCCTTCGTACATATCGCCCAAGCCTTCTACTTTGGCTGAGTACCAGTCTAGCTTGTCGATTTCAGTTACTAACTTATTCAATGTTGCAGGTTTACGAATACATGTTGCTGCATCAGCAAAAATCGCCTTTGTAATTAACGAGCCATGTGAACCAAGGTGAATAAGTAACTTTTTGTATTCTTCTAAACGTGTCGCTGCGTTGAAGTTTTCAATATCGCTCCAGCGATAATTCTCAGGAATAAGATTATCCTGCCCTGTTTCTTCAACCATTTTTAGGAAGATTAGGTAAGTAAGTTCGTTCAGGTACTCGTGGTAAGTTACGCCGTCGTCGCGCAATACGTGACAAAGGTTCCATAACTTGCTGATTAAATCTTGTGTACTCATACTACTGTCTCTTATTTTGTTCGTTGCACAGCCTGAAATCAGGCTGTTGCTTTATCATCTGTGTAGCCGCCATCATCATCGTTTATCCACAATGCACGATTAAACTGGACGAGAATGTCGGTGATAGGCTGGTCGAAGAGTTTGTTGGCGCGATTGATACCACCTAGCCGTTGCTTGAAAATACCTTCATTCAAGTTGGCTTCATCAACGATGATGTTAGCTTTCATTTGTTTGGCAATGGTGCTTAACCAGTCCCGCTGCGGTGTTTTCCACGGCTGACTTGCAAGTATTCTATCTAATGCTCTATCTACTCGTTCTTCATATGGGATAAGGGCTTCACCTATTGCGGCTTGGCGAATGTAACCAATAATTCTGGCTGCGATATCTTCATTTCGTACTTCTTTCCACGCCGCCTTGAGATCTTCTTCTCTAAACTCGTTTTTTTCAAGTTCTAATGCTAATTGTTTCAAGCTTTCTCGGGTCAGTTCCCACGGGCGTTGAATGACTGTTTGAATAGCAACCATTCTATTGCTATTGGCATTAACGAAGTCGTTAAAGGCAGTCAGGTAGTCCTCTGGCTTCTGGCCGCTGCCATAACCTGTTGACGTATCGAACACCTCGTCTTCGTGCTCAGATACCACTATTCGATTAAACCCACCCGTGCCCTTTACTTTCATATCGAGCAGCTCGCCTAAGCCTGGATTATTTAAAAACCAGTCAGCAACTTCCTGCACTGGCTTTGCTTTTAACTCTCGCGCAAACTCCTGAGGCGGCTTTCCTACGATGCGCTCGAATTCGCTTTGCTGAGTTTCAGTAAGGTAGCGCTTTTTACTTTGAAGCTTACTCAAAAATTGATCTTTCGCGAGTTCCTGAAGTTTGCTGTCTTTACCCTCTTTAATCTCGCTTTCTAGCTTGCTAAAAGTAATGTCTACGTTCGTGACCACGGGCTTCATGGTGTTCACTTTTTCGAGCTGTTTGTAAATGTCTACAGCATCGTAAATACGAAACCGTTCTTTAGCGATGTCGTCACAGCGACGTGTAGCACGGCCTAACATCTGTTCGTAAAGAATACGACTGTTCACGCGGCGCATGAATACTAGGTTGCAAATGGAGGGCACGTCCACGCCAGTGGTCAACAGGTCTACCGTCACTACTATATTGGGGAGACGGTCATTTTTATAACGCCTGATAAGCTGGAGCGGCTTGTCGGATGCACCCGTTATTTTCATGATAGCGTCATCGTCAACGGCCCCGTGATAAACCTCACACGCGTCTTTCAGCGCCTCAACCATCTCATCAGCATGTTTGTCAGTTACACAAAAGATGAGTGTTTTTTCTTGAGAGTATGGGTCAATTGAATCACTTTCTATCAGCCACTTCGCTATCGCTTTGGTAAACTCTGGCGCTATTACTTTTCTGTTGAACTGCGCGACATCAAAGTCGAGTTCATCGGGTGTGTGAATGAGTTCAAGTTGATTGGTTTGTGGGTCATAAACCTGTACTTCTTCATTCACATTGTAATGAATACCATCGGTGTTGAGTTTGGTATGGATTCTTACAGGGGGTAGATGATCAACCAGATAGCCATCAATTACTGCTTCGGTATAGCTATAAGAGAATACAGGGTCGCCAAAGATATCGGTGGTATGTATGGCTGGCGTGGCTGTTAACCCAATTTTAAATGCATCGAAGTAGTCTATTACAGCGCGATATTTTGAAACATAATCTTGCTGGTCTCTAAACTTTACTTCTGTTTCACTCAGCTCTCGATCAAGCAGGTAACCTCGGTGACACTCATCCACTACGATGCAGTCATACTGCCCTACTCCTGGCTTAGTCGCATCCTCTGACGGGTACATAATACGCTTAACCAAACCTTGTACTGTAGCCACGTGAACTTTTGTGTCGTCATCTGGCGTTGGTTTGGGATTTTTTTCTGGCTCCATTCCCAGTACGTCAAAGGTATCTGCGAACGTATTAAGGTTTTCCATGCGCACTTCACCAAAATCGACAGTGGCCTGAACGCCCAAAGCGCTACGGTCTACCAAGAATAGAATTCGGCGAAAACGCTCTGCTTTCAAAAGACGGTATACCAGCGCAATACAGGTTTTTGTTTTACCTGTTCCGGTTGCCATCGCTACAAGCGCACGCTCTTTCTCATCTTTAATGGCCTGCTCTACGCTGAGAATGGCCTGCTTCTGATAGTCACGTAACTGAAGTTCGTATTCAAAACCCATGTCATCTAGTTGCGCGTTGGCTTTTTGGGGTGTTTGGCGCAAATACGTTTTGATTTCTTGAGGGGAGTACCAGCCTTTCAACGCTTTGCGGCGATTAGTGGTATCACGAACGTCTAAGAACCATATCCCGCTTTCTTGCTCCAATTGTTTTAAATACGCGCGACCATTGGTTGCGAAAGTAAGCGGCACTTTAAACTCGCCGTACTCTGTCACCTCAATATCATCAGTTAACGATGCAATACCTTTTGCGTAGCGTTTCGCTTGGTCGATAGCACCGTACACATTCTTGGCATTCTTCTTTGCTTCGACAACAGCCACTAGCGTTGTGCTGATAAAGAGTGCGTAATCTGCTGGCCCAGAATCTGTGGGCCACTCGGCAATAGCACGGTTTTTATTGGGTTCTGGGCGAGCGCCTTTGGAATAGCGTAAGTTCTCTGTATCAGCTTCCCAACCTGCATCAATAAGTTGCTGGTCAATGATGACTCGGGTTTCCGCTTCATCCATTTCAAAGTGAGATTTTTCGATGCGCTGAAGCTCAGCGGCCTGCTGCTCTTTTGGTTGCGCTTTGAAATGTTCAAAGTTGACTTTGTTTTCACGCTCAACTTCAGCGCGATAATTGGCAAGCGCTTCTTCTTGCTCATGCGCCAATTGTTCCCATATCTCACGCTCTTCAGCCATTCGCTCTGCACGAAGGCGTTCAGCCTCGGCTTTTTCATGCTCAATTTGACTAAGCTTTTCAGCTACCTTTATGCGGTCTGATGTTCGTTGAGATTCAATCTTGAGTTGTTCTAACTGCTCTTCTATTTCTCTAACGTAAGCGGAGGGATCTTCAGGTTTCACAAATTTGGAAACTTTAAAGCCTTTGGCCTTGTCTCCCCCAAATGTGCTATGAAACCACATGGAAAGCGCGTGGCCTACCATCATCGACTTCAGGGCATCGCGGTGGCTGCTACTATCAAACTCGTGGGTTGCTGTATTCCCTAACTTTCTTAAAGTATGAAAAGCGTCTCGAACGTTGTCATCTAATCTAAGTGAGTAATCTATATCGCGGAGTAAATCTACTTGCTTGATATCGTTGCCATACTCAACGCCCACACGGGCTGCAATATTCTGAGCAATGGCTTCGCCGAGTTGGCGCATTTTGATAAGTGTTGTATTAGGATCAGAGGAGAAGTTGCGCTCAGCACTTGCTGCAAGGTTATAAAACCAAACTGCGTGTGCTTTAAGAAACTCAAAATTGCTTGTGAATACCATACAACTTTCCTTGTCTACTCATCTACTGCTCACACTATATACTAAAGTTTAATCATGATTAAGATTTGTCTTAATGCCGTTATTGCTAAAAAATTAGGCATCCTCTAGCTTTAGCTTGCAGTTGGGTGAGTGTAGAGCACACTACACCTGTTGATTCTGCTAGGGAAAGCGCAGCCTTCCCGAATCCATCTCGACCAATAACCATTGCTTTCTCACATTGGTAGTGCATTTTTCCAGCGAATACCTCTTGAATGGCGCTTACGCCCACCTCACCTTTGAAATCCTTGCACTGCACAGCTGTACGACTCCCATTTTCGGGACTGAGCAGAATCAGATCAACACCGAAATCTCCACTGGTGGGTGTTGTCTCTGTCTCGAATCCAAGTGTTTGTAGGAAGATATTTACTTCGTTTTCAAAAGCTATGCCTTTAGCAGATGTTGTTGAGGGTAAGATTTCGCGTTGTTTAAAAAGTTGTTCCAGATAAAAACCGTATCGCCTACTGGTCTGTGCAAGAGGGATTGAGGATAAATAGAGACAAGGTAATTCTTCCTCTAAACGTGTTTCCTTTTTGAGTAGAGAAAATAATTTTTTGCAGTCTAGTTCGCCTGTCGCGAGGTGTATCTTACGGTTTTTTGCCAAATCGAGGATCTGAACCTTGCGCTTAATAAGCCAATGCCACAAATGTTGTTCTTTCTTCGACTTTGAACAATCGAAATGGTAGAGAAGTTCTCTTTCAAGAATGTACAGTACGTCTTCAGGCAGTGTTATGTTTTTCAACTCACTTATGGTGGTCTTGCGTCCAATCAGCACAGAGAAGAGGCGACGTGGAGAAACGTTGGTGACTGGACGAAATAGTTTCTGTCCCTTTTTTAAGGATTCTACCCATCTGGCATCCGTTATAGTGAAGCGAAGATCTGGTGCAATATTTTCTAAGAAAAGTACAAGGTCGGCAGCAAAGCCTTTATAGCCAATCACTGTCAGATCCGGTTCGTCACTTGCATAGAGGCGATCCATCCACGAACAACCGTTGTCAAAATCGGCAGTAAACTGCTGAGTGAGTTTTCCTTCAAGCTCATGATGTGAATGTGTATCGATCGTAATACCAAATTCTGAATATTTCACTCGTAAATCCCTTTAAAATGTCTTTTTATCTAAATTTCCAAAGCTTTTATTGACACTAGTAATCTAGTTATTACCCAGAAACTCTCCATGCTTAGTAGCCACAGTTTCTATAGCGACATCATAACCATACCTAGAGCGAATAACTATCGGTGATTCACGAATAGTACACTTCACACCTGATAACAACCCGTCAATAGAGGTTCAAGCCTACTAATTAAAACTGTAAAGAAGATTAAACGTAGACTACTACCAATAAACAAAAAATGGCCTCTCCTGAGGCCATTAGTCTATTTGAGCAACTTTCTCCATCGAGCTTTACATGCAATCATCCACGTTTCGGCGTCGATACCAAAAATTGACTCTATTTCATCCGAAAAATTTTTTAGAAAGTTACGAATCTCTTCGTGGTATCTCAGTAACACAGTCAATGCTTCTCTGTGGTTCCGGTATTTGCCTTTGCCATCAGATAATTCATCAATTAACGAAGAACTTAGCGATATCCCCAGCCATTGACCTGTTTCACTGCGATGTAAGTAGATATATCGCTGATAATCCAGCCGTAAGCTCTCACCTTCAATTTCTAAATTCGCTAACAGCAATATGGTTGAGTCATCTCCTGTGAAAGGTGACTTTGACTGCCGCTTATATTTTCGAATGATACTAGTTTTTTTGTCTTGCATGTTGTTACTCCTGTTTGTACTCAGAAGTAACTAAGCCCCTAGTCGGGAAAATCTTCGCTAATGTCGTCGAAGTCAAACTTCATTTGTTCTGAAAAGAATTCAAAATCGTCCTCTGTCCACTCTGCATATAACAAAGGTTCACTCACTACCACGCCAATTAGTTCTCTTATCACGGGGAGATAGTCTGAATTCGTCACAATGTGATTTTGAAAAATCACATTCATAATTGAATCCTCTAAATGCTGATTGTTTTTGTACTGGCTCCCATCAAACTGATCTCTATAGGCCATGAATGCGTTTGCTAATGTTTGAAAAATGTCAGACACGATTGCTGAACATAAATAGGTTTTAGTAGTCATGAATATTCCTTTTTTTATTTTTATTCATGATTACGTAGATTTAGTACCGGAAAAATTTCCCCTCCTTTGACTTATTAACTGTTAAGACTAACCGAACGAACAGGAAATAAGACATGACCAATCTATCAATAGTTGAACAATCAAAACGCTGCTTCTCTGACGATGAAGACTATATTACTTTGTATGAAAATGAGGATTCGTATATTTATTATGTAAGAAACTATCAGGCACAAACTGAGTTTTTGCTAGTCAGCGTGGACTTGATGATGAGCTTGGATGAAAAGTACAGGACTGTATCAGGTGTGTACCTGAAGCCCTACTTTTCGGTTTTACGGCAGTTTCAAGGTAAGGTCACAAAACACGTACTTTGTAATGCACTGTTGGGCCATTTTCATCATCTGTTCGACTGCTCTGTTTCTGAGCTATTTCACAAGCTCTAACTCTTCTAAGCCAACTTAATTCAGTTGGCTTTTTTCTGGTCGATTTTGCTGTTTCGCGATAGGCTTCTATGAAGTTCAACTTTGTTACAGTAACTTTCGCCTAAAGAAAGAGCATTAGTAGATGATTTCTAAATTTATATGGCTTTAGTAGCACCGTACACATAAAGTAATGCCATCATGATTTTTTGATGCAAATATCTTGAAAGACTCCGCTCCCTATTGGATACTGACTATAAGCTTTACTGGAACGCTTGTTTCGCCCACTTATGGCATAGTCCTGCCGGACATTCAGTGAATTAAATCGTTTATAGTTAAACACCAAAGTTAGCGTGTTTAGATTTGTGGGCGTGTCTATATCTACGCTATTCTGGAGTTAAAGCTATGAATATAAAAGAACTACTTTTCCCCTCTGGCATCTCTACCACGCGTGCTAAAAAAGACGCCAAAAAACTTAAAAAAGTGCAGAACATAACGCTTACCGAAGCACTTAACCTAGTCGCACAGGCTCACATGAGTTCTCCTTATATAACTTGGGATAAGGCGATAGAAATTTTAAAACACAGAGGTGCATCTGACGACGAAGGTCAGGGTGACACCTTAAAAAATATAGGGTTTTCTCATACACTAACTGAGCAAAATCTTGCAGAATTTTTAGCTACAGTAGAAAAAGATATCAACTCAGAGTCTCTCGTTTCGATCTCACCTTCCAATGACGAATATTTAGAAGCAGACGGCAGTGGAGGAAAGATGTGGCCTTCACCTTTGATTGTCAGCGATAGTAACGCCGAACTGTTCTGCGATATGCTAAATCAAATGAGTTTATTTGACTTTGAATTAGGGCTTTTGGAAACCGAGTTTGAAGAACTTATCGGCTCTGAGAGTTATGACATGTGGCAAGACTCTAACTGCCCACAATACGAGAGTTATAATTCAGAGAGTTTTGAGGATGACGAAGATAACGACCAATTATTCGACTCTCACTTTGAGTTAAAGCGGCGTATCAAATTTGCAATACAAAACCTGCAATTAAACTAAAGCCCCCCCCTCAATCGACAAAGCCCCAACAAATTTAGTGCAGGGGCTTTTTAGACGAACTTACTGTAAACCCTATGATTGATGGAAAACGATTTCGGTTTTAATAATAGGTGGTTATAAAACCTGCCTTGATGTCTCCATGTGTAAAAAGCTTCGAATTTACGTGCTTTTGGAAATTCTACATCGATTACACTGCTACTAAATCATGAATTAGGTAGCAACATTGTTTCAATCGCAACAGCCTCACAAGCCGGAAACACTTGGGTATAACCCAAGCGTTGCTGCGGGTGCTGCTCGACAAGAAATACCTAATACAACAATTGCAGCAAACTCGATTCGCCCTATGGGTGTAAAAGAAGCAGCCCAGTTTCTTTTACTTTCAGAGCATGAGGTCATTGCGTTAGCTAACGATGGTTTAGTAGCTCATAAATATTCAAAGACCCTCAAAAAATATTTCTTTAACTTGCGCGCTTTAACTTCGTTTTGTGAATCGCTCGACAATTACGGGCATCTTCAGGAAAGCAAGAGTGATTATCACGTAACTGAGACTTCAACAGTTGATTGTATTTCCAGCGCCGATAATAGCTCACACAACAAAATAGACGACTCAAATAGGGCAGCGGAGTTCTCAGAAGTAGCGTTTGAACCAAAAGAAGTGTCTCAACTACCTACTCCTCAACCAGAACTTGAAAAGCAATTTCAGTTTATTGATACCAACAATGAACGCGCTCTGTCACGCTTGAATCATTTACTTACACGTAATAGAGAGGAGCTATCACCTCTTTTAGATGAATGGACTTTGTCAGATAAAGAATATTGCTTGGCGAGAAGTTTCATCGAATATTTCAAAGTGAAAGTGGTCAACGTAGACAATAAAAATCCTTTAGAAAAAAGAATGGATGTGAGGAGTGCGAATGAGTTAACTAACTTGTTTAGAGAAAACAAGTTCAACTTAAGAGAAAGACTGAACACTAGCGACTACAAAGAAGCAGTAAAAATCGCAGCAGCCAGTTTGAAGGACAAACTATCTCAGATCGGTATAAATTTCTCTTACCTCATACACTTTCAAGAGCAGAATTTTGATTTGTGGAATGAGGTTTATCGAAAGGCCGAAAGGTTGGTGCGAGATAAAAAGTCTTCTGCTAAACAAGTTGAGCAACGTTCAAGAAAAATTGCGTTTTTCAATTATATGTTCGCTACCACCGATCTCCGAAATTTTTCCCAAGAATTAGTCGAAGAAATTAACGATGCTATTGTTTTAAACGGTAAGAAAGACAGTACCAGAAACAAGTACCTAATCGAATTAAGAGCTATATATGACGAACTATTTGCAAAGCGTCTTATAAATGAAAATATCAAAGTGTGCTCTTTCCAATCAGGTAAACGAGAATTAATTGAATTGTCTACTAAGCAATTTACTAAATTCCGCGACGAATATGCTCGATGCGCTACTGAAGCAAACCTACTATCTTTTGCTTTCTACTCTGGTGCAAGAAAAGGCAATACACTCAACCATATATGTACTTCCAGTATGAAGCTCAGCGATATTGAAGATTTAACAATAAGGAACAGCAGTTTCATAAAAATCCCTGCTCGTCACGCCAAAGGAAGCAGGCTCATCACGATTCATGTAACGAAAGCCCTTAGGGAAGTTATAGAGCGCCAGTTGGAATATCGTAGAAAAAATAATATTACGCATGACAATTTGTTTGCGCTGGATGATACAGGAACAACAATTGAGTTTGATATGACGAAATGGGTGGAAGCGTTGGAAAAGGCAGGGATTGATACGACCTTCAGATTTCATCACTTCCGTCACAATCGAGCATATCAAATTTTACTTGAGGGCGGAACATTTGAAGATATTCAGCAGCTTTTTGGCTTGGCGAGCAATAAAATGGTCGCTACAGTTTATGGGCACCTAGACATAACTCAAGGTGCGCTGAATGTGAACGAAAAGGCGGCAGCGAACTAGTTCTATTATTTAGCTTTTAAATCATTAATGTTGTTATTTTTAGAGGAGCAATATTGATGGTTTATAAAAAGAGTAATTCCAAATTCTGGTTTACGAAGTTTCAGGTTTCATTTGCTGACAAGGTTAAACGTGTTCATTGCAGCACCAAGGAAACTGTGAAAAGCCGTGCAGAGCACTTTGAACACCGCCTTCGCGATGAAACGTTATCTATACTGATGCGTAACTCTCAAGAGGTTGGCTCATGGAATGAAGCTTTAACACTTTATCTAGAATCCAGACAAACAAACAAGACCATTGATGAAAAGACGAAAAAGCTAGCCTGGTGGTCTCAATATCTAGCAAATATTCCATTAACCGAAATTAATTCTAAGCTTATTCTGACGACGTTAGTAAAAAAGACTGACGTCACCTTAGCAACGAAGAATAGATACCTCGCAGAGATCAAAAGCTTTTTAAATTTCATTCATAAAGAGCTGGAGTGGATTGATCGCGTCCCCCATTTGAAAACCCACAAAGAGCGAGAAAAAAGCTTCTATAAGCTTACTGAGAAAGATTCTGCTCGCCTCATTGATTGCGCCCCAGCCTTTCTGCAACCTATCATCATATTTGCCCTAGCAACCGGATTTCGTGCCTCTAACATCATTGGCCTGAAATGGACTCATGTCGATTTGGAGCATCAAACACTGAAGGTAGACGCGGATTCTCACAAAAGTGGCTCTTCGGTTCTTATACCGATGAACAATATAGTCTTCGAACTACTGAGTTCTTTGCATAACTCGAAAAATTCCGTATTTGTTTTTCTCAATTATGATAATTCGCGTATTAAAGACTTAAATAGAAGGATATGGGCTAGGACGACGAAAGCAGCAGGTCTAGATGGGCTGCGTTTTCACGACTTACGTCATAATTGGGCATCACGCCATGCTGAGAGTGGCACCGACTTATTAGCTATTAAAGAATTAGGGGGCTGGAAAACACTGGAGATGGTTCAGCGATACACACATCCATCGTTGAGTTATTTGTCACAGCAAGCAAACAATATCGTAAAAGAAAAAAATGATACCTTTGTCACAAAGTCAGGTTGTGACAAAAAATCGTCACACTTTGTGACAATCAATGGCCTGCTGCTTAAAAAAGACAAGGCCCAGAAATGGAAAAACCTGATAGTTTTCAATAAACTATCAGGTTTCAATGATGGTGCCTCGACCCGGGATCGAACCAGGGACACGCGGATTTTCAATCCGCTGCTCTACCAACTGAGCTATCGAGGCGAAACTCGTTTGCGATTTGGCGTTTACTGCCTGTCTCGCTGTGGGTGCGTATTAAACGGATTTCGCGCTAACAAGTCAACCGTTTTTGTCGGTTTTTTTTCGCTTTTGTGACTGTTTGCACATTGTTTACCCAAAAAAGCCTTTTTTGCCTACTTTTCAGGCGGCACGTAGCCGTCAATGGTGGGCTCAATGCCATCAAACAAATAGGCCGTCATTTTTTCTTCTAAAAACGACCTTGCATTCGGATCCATCATGTTTAGCTTATGCTCGTTAATCAGCATGGTTTGCTTTTTCTGCCATTCACCCCATGCTTCTTTTGAAATGTTGTCGTAAATGCGCTTACCAATGTCACCTGGGTAAAGTTGAAAGTCTAATCCGTCCGCCTCTTTTTGAAGGCGTTGACAAAATACTGTTCTGCTCATTTTAAAATCCTTAACCTGCTCTTCTTTCTTAACTACCTAAAGGCCATAAAAAATCACAGCACTAAAGCATATGTTCTAACTGCTGAATAATCTTTTTAGTCGGCGCGGCCAAACCAACCTCAATAGGCTGGAAAAAATCAAACCAGTGCCCTTCTTGCACCTCTTGCACCTGTTTTTGTGGAGGTGAGTTTAGCACGGCAACCACTGGGGTTATATCTAAATGAAAGTGGCTGAAGGTGTGACGAAAGGCCGTATGAGCAATCAATGTCACGTTCTGCATACCGCGTTTGAATAATGCTTGTTCCGCGCTATTTATATCTTGCGCCTCAATGAAGCCATATAACCCGCCCCATAAGCCACTTTGTGGGCGCTGCTCTAAAAAGACTTGCGTGTTAAACACAGGCACCACTAATAGGGTTTGTCGTTCAGGTATCGCTTTTTTAGGTTTTTTACCTGGGTACTGGGATTGTTTACCCTGAGCATAAGCAATACAGTCTGACTGAAGGGGGCAACTATCACATTTCGGTTTGCTCCGTGTGCAAACCATCGCGCCCAAGTCCATCATCACCTGGGTATAGTGATGACAGCGACGCTCTGGTGTATTTTTTTCTGCCACTTCCCACAGGGCGTTTTCTACATTTTTTTTACCGGGCCATCCATCAATAGCGTAGTAGCGTGCTAATACCCGTTTTACGTTGCCGTCTAATATCGCGTGCTTTTGGTGGCACGCTAACGATAACACCGCCCCTGCGGTAGAACGCCCTATTCCGGGTAGCGCCACCACATCGTCAAACCGAGTAGGAAAAATCCCACCATGCTTTTCCACTATTTGCTTGGCCGCTTTGTGTAAATTTCTCGCTCTTGCGTAATACCCTAGGCCCGTCCAATGATGAAGTACATCATCCTGCTCAGCGTGGGCTAAGTGCGAAACGGTAGGAAACGACTGCATAAACCGTTCGAAGTAAGGAATAACCGTACTCACTTGAGTTTGCTGCAACATAATTTCAGACACCCACACTTTGTACGCTGTAATGTCTTGCTGCCAGGGTAAATGTTTACGTCCGTGTTCATCAAACCACGCTAAAACCCGTGATGCGAAAGTAGAGGAAGTTGCCAATGTTGTCATGTTAACTGCACATTTTTATCATAGGGTTATAGTATACCAGCGCCTTACTCGATTTGGCTCAATGGCCGTTTAAATTTATCTGGCTCGCTATGGTATCATGGCGTACAAAGTAGATATTTTAGGATAATGTGTGAGTATTGGCCGCCCCGTTTTATTTTTGCCTGGCACCTTATGTGATGAGCGAATTTTTATGCCTATGTGGAAACACATGAACATAAACCAACGCCGGTTTGTTCCGTTGCAATGGGCCAGTAGTTTAGAAGACATGCTTGCACTTACCTCAGACAGAGTACTCAGCGATGAAAAAGTCCACGTGGTTGGGTATTCAATGGGCGGCTTTATTGCCGCCAAATGGGCCAGTTTACACGCCGAACACGTGGCGTCGTTAACCTTGATTGGTTACGATGGCTATGGTTTATCTGCCGACGAAATTGCGCGCAGAAAACAAATGGTCTCTTTGCTGAAAAACGGGACGTTTCGCTTGGATAATCCGCAATACCTTGCTCGGTTTGTTCATCCTACCCAACAACAAAACGAAGACGTCGTGGGTGTGGTTCAGGGCATGGGCGAAGACCTAGGAAAGAATACGCTGTTAGCGCATACACAAGCCACTACACCACGAGAAAACATGGTTAACACATTGGCGCAATTGGCATTGCCTACGGGCATTATTGCCGCTAAAGATGACCGTATCGCCATGTATAATCAATTGATGAAAATGGCCGACAATATTCCAACGGCAACCCGCTACACGGTTAATGATAGTGGCCATATGCTACCGCTGGAACAACCCGCCCAGTTGGCGGAACTCGTCACGTCATTCATCAGCGCTTAAAAAAACACCGGAATTATTCACGTTACCGTTGCATAAATAGCCACTAAGTGGATAATGCGCCACCATTAAATTTGGGTTAGAAAGGCATTGCAAATGAGGCAATTCAAAAGTCAGGCGGAAGCAGAAGCCGCTGGAGTATACATCAGTAAGGTAAAGAGTTTCGTCAAGCGCGAAGGGCGACTTACCAAGGCCCAAACCCGTGCAATAGAAACATACTGGCCTACCATGGGCGTAGATTATCAAGCTACCCCCATTGATCTCACCGACACTTTCGGCCGGGATGCTCCTGTAGTACTAGAAATTGGCTTCGGTATGGGTAAGTCGCTAGTGGAGATGGCGGCAGCTTCTCCCGAGAAAAACTATTTTGGCATAGAGGTTCATCGCCCCGGCGTGGGAGCATGTCTGGCCGAAGCAGGTGAGCAATCACTAACAAACCTTAGGCTTATGGAGCACGATGCCGTTGAAGTGCTAAAGAATATGATCCCCGATGGCAGTCTCAGCCGTTTGCAACTGTTCTTCCCTGATCCTTGGCATAAAAAACGTCACCACAAACGCCGCATTGTGCAAACAGAATTTGCAGAGTTGGTTCGCAGTAAACTGGCCGTGGGCGGATGCTTTCATATGGCGACGGATTGGGAACCCTATGCAGAGCATATGGCAAATGTAATGAATAATATTGACGGCTACACTAATACCGCAGCGCAGGGGGATTATGTCCCGCGTCCTGATTATCGTCCTATCACTAAGTTTGAAACACGAGGCCAAAAGTTAGGTCACGGTGTGTGGGACTTAATATACGAGCGTACTAAGTAATGATTCTTACTCCTCAAAGCCAGCTATTAGAGCGCAATATCGGCATGTTTGAGCAAGGGAAGTGGGTGATAATCAATCCCTCTGATGCGTATTTTCTCGACCAGTTAAAGCACCTGAACATAACGGTGATGCATCAATATTTTGATATCTTTTCAGAAAGTGTACGCGTAGTACCTTCGCTGACTTTTGATAGCCGAGATATTGCCAAGCAAGGCTTTGAGGTATCGCAAAAAATAGGGTCCCATGAACATATATTCACCCCTTTCCTGCGCGGAGAAAAAACACACAATCACGCACTGATTTTTTTACCTAAGGCGAAATCCCATTTTTCTATGTTACTGCGAATGGCTGCCGGCTTAGTGGGCCTAGGCGGTCAAATACATGTGGTAGGAGAAAATAAGGGTGGTATCAAAAGTGCAGCCAAGCTTATGCAGCAATTTGGTGCTACTCAAAAGGTCGATTCCGCCAGACATTGTAGCCTTATTACTACCCAAGTTGAGCACGCGCATTTAGCTTTTGAGCCCGAAGCATGGCTACAAGAAGACACGTATTGTTTACAGGATATTGAATGGCCTGTTGTGTCTATGCCTGGTGTATTCAGTCACGGTGAATTAGATAAGGGCACTGCGCTTCTGCTAGACAAACACGACACTCATTTAAGCGGTACCGTATTAGATTTCGCCTGTGGTGCTGGCGTGATAGGAAGCTATCTCAAAAAGCGCTACCCCCACGTTAACTTTCATTTTTCAGATGTGAGTGCGTTGGCCATTTACTGTACCGCGCTCACCCTTGCTAAAAATGCACAATCAGCCACCTTGTTTGCTGCAAATGGATTACAAGGCATTGAGGCAAGGGTGCAGCATATTGTGACCAACCCGCCATTTCACACGGGCGTAAAAACAGACTACACCGTCACCAAGCGGTTTATCGAAGATGCCACTAAGTTGCTCACCCAACGCGGTACGTTGCAAATGGTTGCAAATCGATTCCTTCCCTACCCAGGGTTGCTGTCTGCACACTTTTCACATGTGCTAACAACAGCACAAACTACGCAGTTTTCGCTCTATCAAGCCGCTTTGTCATAGCCCTTTTATCTAAAAAAGTGCTAACGTAGCTTAATCATGTTTAAACCGAGAACGGGTAAACCTTCTTACCCGTTTCTGTTATCTATTCATACACACTATAAAATGTGTGTGCAGGTAGCTCATAGCAACAAGAAATGAGAGGTCGCCGTGAAAATTGTTTTTGCAATATCTGAAGTAGAAGAATTGGTTAAAACCGGCGGCTTAGCCGATGTAGGAAAGGCATTACCCCTTGCCTTGCATAGTGAGGGTGAAGATGTGGCCATTGTCATGCCTTATTACAAATCTATTGCCGACACCTTTCATTTAGATACCATTTGCGACACCCAAACCCTGTTCACCGAAGGAAAGGTGTATCATTTTGATGTCAGGGCGTTAGCGTGGCACGGCATTACCGTCTATTTCGTCGACTACCCCGAATACTTCATGCGTGACGGCCTATACTCGAATGCTTACGACGCCTATGAAGACAATGGTGAACGTTTCAGCTTTTTCAGTGGTGCCGTGCTTCAAACCTTGCAGGCACTTTCGTTTACCCCTGACGTTATCCATTGCCATGATTGGCACACGGCCATGCTTCCCTATTTATTGAATCATGAGCGCTCAGGCTTTTTTGAGCAAACCAAGACTGTCTTCACTATTCATAATGCGGCGTTTCAGGGAGTTCATTCCCTTGAGAAGATTCCATTTTTGCGTCACCACCCCCATATTTTCTCCCAAGTGCATGGCGGCTATATCAATATGCTGCAAACCGGCATTGAGTGTGCCAGCAAGGTAACAACTGTTAGCCCTAACTATGCAGATGAGTTGCTCACCGACTTAGGCAGCCATGGCCTTCACGAACGCTTAGTTAAACGAAAGGCCGATTTATCGGGCATATTAAATGGCTGTGACTATAGTCAATGGAACCCAGCAACAGACGCCTACCTCCCTGAAAATTACAGTGTTGATAACTTGCAACCCAAGCGGGTATGTAAAACCACCCTCCAGACACGTTCGGGTTTACCAGAAAATGCGAGTGTGCCGCTAATCGGCATGGTTTGCCGCCTTACTGAACAAAAAGGCTTTGGTTATATTCTTCCTATCTTAGATGATCTTGTGCAGCACAACCTACAAATAGTGATTGTGGGCACTGGCGATCCTAAAGTGTGTATGGACTTAGGCGAATTTGCCCAGCAACACCCCACCCAGTTTGCTTTTATTAATGGGTTTAGTTCAGAGCATGCTCATTTAGTGGAAGCGGGTGCAGATTTCTTTTTGATGCCTTCTCAGTTTGAACCCTGTGGGTTGAATCAAATGTACAGTTTAGCCTATGGAACTGTGCCTATTGTGCGCGCTGTGGGCGGGTTAAAAGATACGGTTGTAGACCTTGATACCGGTCACGGTGCCACGGGCTTTGTGTTCGATGAACCTACCCCACGGGCATTGTTAGCCTGTATTCGTCGCGCCCTGCTGTTTTATTACGAGTGGCCAACACAATTTAAAGACATGCAGGAAAGGGGCATGAAAACCCGATTCACCTGGGAAGCTGCCGCAAAAGACTATTTACGTTTATATCTTGCGATGTTTCAAGCGTAGACATTGGCTTCGCCCCACCTAGGTGGGGATTTTCAATAGTCTCGCTTTCTTTTTATACAATTATGCGCCACTATTGATGTAAAGAGGATGTAGAAAACTTAAAAATGACGGATCGGGTAGTCAAGCTTTCAATTCGAAGCTTATTTTTATGGGCTGTAATGTCTATTGCGACAGTGTCGTTGGTAATATCAGCCGGCTTGTCAATGTATACCCAGGTAAAAAGCTACCGCCAAGAGATAGAATTAAGTATTGTTACACTGGCTAAACTTATTGGCCAAAGCTCAGCAAACTCTCTGATTGAAAACAATGCGATATACCTCGAAGAACAACTCAACAACTTAGCCTTCGCCGACCAAATCCTCAATGTCCATATTTATAAAAGTCTAGAGAGCTATCAAGCCTTAGACACTAAAGTCGTGAGTTTTGCCTCTTACAACAAAGCCGGTGAATACCTCATCGCCAGTAAAGAAAATCAACTGGCTGACTTAGCGTCATCGCCTCAATTTATCTCTGAAAATGACTTTCTCGAAGTGTCCGAACGCATTTACGATCAAAAGACTGGGGGCGTGTTAGGGTGGATATACATACGCATGTCGGCAGATAGCTTTAATAAGTTAGTAGGAGAATCGTTTTTACTGACCCTCTCTGCAATGTGTGTATTGCTGTTACTCAGCTTTTTATTGGCAGTGCGGTTTCAACGGATGGTGACTTCGCCTATTGAACGACTGGCCGACTTTTTACAGCGTACCTCTCGTCAGCGTGATTACTCTGCACGTATTGAAAACTCTAGTATTCGTGAGTTGGATATTTTATCAGACTCGGTAAACGTTATGCTGGTACGCATTCAAGAGTACATGCAAAAGCAACGTCAAGCGGAAGAACAACACCGCAGGTTAAACGCGTCACTAGAAGAAATGGTTAATCAGCGAACCATGGCCTTAAAGAGTGCAAACCAAGAGTTAATTCAAACCTTGGAAAAGCTGCACCAGTTTCAGCGTCAAATTGTACAAAACGAAAAAATGGCGTCCCTTGGCGATATGGTGGCCGGCGTAGCGCATGAGGTAAATACCCCAATAGGTTTAGGGGTAACTGCCTCCACCATGATGCTTGATAGAATAGCGGTCATTGAAAAAGATTTCGAAAATAAGACATTGAAAGCCAGTGCGATGAAGCGCTTTTTAGAAGAAAGTAATGAAAACCTCAACATTATTTATCGCAATCTAAACCGCGCAGCAGAGTTAATTTCCAGTTTTAAACAGGTGGCTGTGGATCAATCAAGCGAAAGTAACCGAACTTTTTGCTTTGCACAGCTAGTTAATGAGATACTATTGTCTTTACAGCCTCGTTTAAAAAAATTAAAGCACAACATCAACGTAAATTGCGACCCTACCTTATGCGTTGAAACGAAAGCTGGCCCGATAAATCAAATTCTGATTAACCTGATTATGAACTCGGTTATTCATGGATTTGAAAACATAGAAAAAGGCGAAATTGATATCATCGCCGAATTGGCTACGCCGGAAAAATTCAAGTTAGTATATCGCGACAATGGAAAAGGCATTCCCGACGACATTCGAAAGCGTATTTTCGACCCTTTTGTTACCACTAAACGGGGTCAAGGCGGATCGGGTCTAGGCATGCATTTGGTCTATAATCTTGTAACCCAAGCTTTAAATGGTTCTATTACGTTAACCAGTGAAGAGGGTCAAGGTGTGGAGTTTGTGATTATTTTTCCAATTGCGAGTGCGAAAAGTGTATAAAACGTGTATAACTTTTGAACTTTTCTTGAATTTTGTTGGCTAACCCCAATACCTTAAAATTATGAATATTAAGTATTTGCTTGCAAACGCGCTTGTGGATATTAAAATTTAACCAGTAATTGCTAAAACCGATTTTAGAGAAAGAGTGTAGAGCACCATGCAGACGCCAAATGTGTTAATTGTAGAAGATGAAGTGGTAACACGAACCACACTAAAGAGTTTGTTCGAAGCAGAAGGATACAATGTATTTGAGGCTGAGAATGGTGATCAAATGCATGATTTCTTCGAAAATCACGCCATTAACTTAGTTATCATGGATATTAACCTTCCAGGTAAGAACGGGCTTATATTAGCTCGAGAGGTGAGAGATCGTAAAAACGTAGGTCTTATTTTCCTTACCGGTCGTGATAACGATGTTGATCGTATTTTGGGGCTTGAAATTGGTGCCGATGACTACCTAACAAAACCCTTCAACCCTCGCGAACTGACGATACGAGCAAGAAACCTGCTTTCTCGTACCACAAGCTCTGCAGAGGATGACGATTTACCAAGCCGCGTAAGCTTCAACGGTTGGACACTAGACGGCGACAGTCGTTCTCTTATTTCGCCGACCGGTAAAGAGTTTCGCTTACCTCGCAGTGAGTTCCGTGCCTTACACCTTTTCCTAAGTAACCCAGGTAAAATTCTTACCCGTGAGCAGCTTATTATGGAAATGACAGGCCGTGAATTACGCCCGAATGACCGTACTGTTGACGTCACCATTCGTCGAATTCGTAAGCACTTTGAGTCTGACCCTTCAGATGAAGAGTTGATTGTGACCATTCACGGTGAAGGCTACCGTTTCTGTGGCTCGGTAGACGGCTAATTAAAGCTAGCCTTCTGCACAACGCTTGTCGCGGGGGCAGAAGCAAACAAACCGAAAGCCAGTGTAAATTCAAAAAGGCCGCTGTTGTGATAACAGCGGCCTTTTTATTCGCTATGAACCCCAGAGATATAAAGCCCTACTAGGCTACAGGGCAAAAACGCAGATGATAGCGATAGTACTTATCTTCTAGCAAGTAGGGTTTATGCGTACTAGGGCTCCAAGAGTCATCCCCCCCTACGCCCATATGCGCGTGATCTACATACACATACGTACAATCTCCCGCTGCTAGGTCGCAAGTATGTTTCGCCTTATCAAGTTGCACTTGGCTGTAAGGGCTAACCGCAAAATGGAATCTTCCTTGTACCTGGCACTGATTTAATTCAAGGGTATCACTGTGACTCCTTAATCCATTATCGGTGGGGAAAATATAAGGTGTATGCATGGCATTAATATCTTGCTTATATTGCCCATAGCGCGCCGCTACGTGTCTGTCAGGGTAGTTTTCAAATGGCCCCAACCCTTTCCATACAACAGTGCCAGTCTCGTGCTGTGGTACCGCAAATTGCACGCCGATCCTCGGCATAGGGGGTAATGTATCAGCCAACGATACTTGAATGTCTACATCAAGCTCGCCTGACGGCAAGAATTGATAGCGCCAGACGCTTTTCGCTAAAACTTCACCTTGATGGCAATAATCGAATTGTGTGTGAACGGTAACCGCTAATGCGCTTTCGTTGACATCAACCGACGTACACACACGTTGCCATTCTCCTATACCCACTCTGCGCCATCTTGATTCCCACGCGTTGGGATCGGGGTTATCCACTTCACTCACGCCGATGTCGTTATCCAGTGGCGCCCTAAAAAAGTTATCTTCAATCGGTGCGCTCAGTTGCTCTTCATCGGCAACTAACCATGAAATCAACTGACCCGATTCAAGATGAAGACTAAACACACTAGTGTGTGCATTAACGGTGAGCGTTTGTTCATCAATCTTTGCCGCTAATGGTACGACAGCAGACGTCCCCTTGTCGTTCGCTTTAGTAGGGGTACAGAGTGGCCGGGGTGCTGCCCCTAACCCCGCAGTATTTTTAAGCCTAAACTGAGCCGTATCGATAACGTGACCTGCGGCTGCCCACGCGCAGGCTTTAGTCGTTTGCGTATCAACATTGAGGTGATACTGTGCGCCCGCTTTATACGTGTAGGCGGGTGTAATGGTATAGTTCGCTGTCTGCTGTGGCTTAACCTCAATAACGAAGCTCCCCTGTGCAACGCAACAACCGTCTTCCAAAAGTTGCCACACTAACGTTTCATTATCCGTGGTTCTAAACAGGTAATCGCTGGCCACTGTCAGTTCGAATGTACCGTTATCTTCCGTTAACGAAAACTGAAGGTGCTGTTGGCAGTGTTTTGCTTCATAGAGGGCTGGGTGAGCGCTTCTATCCGGGAATAGCAACCCGTTGATACAAAACTGTCTATCATTGTCGGTATCACCAAAATCACCGCCGTAAGCCCAATACTTTTCGCCACTGTCTGTGTATTTCGCTAGCCCTTGGTCAACCCAATCCCAAATAAAACCGCCTTGTAACCTTGGGTAGTCTTTAAATGCGTCCCAATAATCTGAAAAGCTGCCCAGGCTGTTGCCCATGGCATGGGCGTATTCACACAAAATAACAGGCCTATGTTCTCCGGGGAGCGACAACCATTTCTTGATGGCCCATTTGGGCACCGCATCATCTTGAACGTCGCTGTCTACTCTGGCATACATAGGCGCAATAATATCTGTGGCCGTAGTATCAGAGCCGCCCCCTTCATATTGAACCGGCCTTGAGGGGTCGAACGCTTTCGACCACCCATACATGGCATCATGGGTGGGGCCATGACCACACTCATTGCCGAGTGACCAAATAATAATACAAGGGTGATTTTTATCTCTTTCAACCATTTGCGTATAACGGGCTAAATACGCGCCGGCCCAAAGCGGATCCCTCGACAATCGCCCCATGGGATACATGCCGTGGGTCTCTATATTCGCCTCATCAACCACATATAAGCCGTATTCATCACACAGTTCATACCACCGAGGATGATTAGGGTAATGGGCGGTGCGCACTGCGTTGAAGTTATTCTGTTTAAGCAGCTTGATGTCTTCTAGCATGTCAGCTTCATTGACTGCATGCCCTCGACTTTCATGGTGTTCATGACGGTTAACGCCACGAATTAATACGGGCTCACCGTTAACGCAAAGCTGGCCTTTAATCATCTCAATGTGTCTAAAGCCAACATCATAGGCTTCCATATCCACAAGGCTGTCGCTTCTGTCTAATAGGCTTACCACCAGCCTGTACAAATTCGGCGTTTCTGCTGTCCATTTTTTGGGGCTATTTAGGTGTAGTGATTGGAAAACCACATCATCCCATCCGCCTTTTTCATCAATACGGCGATTATTGGTGTTTGCCACCTGCGGCTGAGTAACGGCAGTCGTGCCATCAAAAAGCTGCACGGCCACTTTGAAATCCTTAGGGGCGACAATGGAGGTTCTAATATCGAGGCGACCATCGCGGTAACAAGCATCTAATGAAGGGGTGGCAAATACGTCTTGAATGTAATGCTGCGGCTTACTTGCCAAATAAACATCACGGAAAATACCGCTTAACCACCACATGTCCTGATCTTCAAGGTAGCTACCATCAGACCAACGGATAACCATGGCTGTAATCTGGTTTTTTCCCTCTTTTAAGAAGGGGCATAAGTCAAACTCAGCGGGCAAACGGCTGTCTTGCGAATATCCCACGTATGATTGGTTACACCACAAGTGAAACGCGCTATTTACGCCGTCAAACACAATATGATTGCGTTGCAAAAGCATGGCTTTAGTCATTTCAAATTCAGTGCGGTAAACCCCTGTGGGATTGTCTTGTGGCACCTGCGGTGGGTTAACCTCAAAAGGATACTTTACGTTGCAATAAATGGGCTTATCGAACCCTTGCATCTGCCAATTTGATGGCACGGAGATAGGTTGCCAACGAGCTTCTTCTTCGGTGGGTAAGTGTGCAGCAATGGCATTATCTGGCACGTCGAAAGGTGAGTTGAACAACCTAAACTGCCAATCACCATTGAGCTTGCGTTTCTGAGCGCCGCTTTTGTTCAATGCATCGTCAAGGCATGTATAGCCATTGAGCGGCGCATGACCATTTACTCGATTACGCTGATATACCACGGGGTTTTGCCAATCTTGTTGAGCAACCACCTCAGCCACAGTATGCATTACAACATCCTTTCATCAATAACGTAGAATAGAATGAAATATAGCGAATTACGGCGTAATCCTTTATGCTTAAACCTCTCTTTCATTTATCCAAAACTATCAAAGTTCATGTCAGCCACAGAGTTCTATGACATTGTTAATATCGGCCAACACTGTGTAGAGCGCTTTATAGACAGCACTAACACGCCTGAAATTAAAGCTTTAGACATTGAGCTTGCCGGTTGTTCGAATTTATCAGCCCCTTATCAAGTAGGGCGCGTTAACCCGCCTAACCACACCTTGTTTTATTCGTTAAATGGCATGGGGAAAATACGCACCCCAAAAGGGGGCTTAACAGTAACACCGGGGCAATTAGCCATATTGCCAGCAAGGCAAAGTTTTGAGGTAAGCATAGAAAGTGAACGCTGGGACATCATTTGGGTGAATCTGGCCGACACAGCACAATGGCATTATTTATATGAGATAGACGCACCTCTGCTAGAGCGCTTGCCGCTTGAAGGGTTACATCATGCCATGGAATTATTGTATTTGAGTAAAAGCAGTGAGCACCGCCATGCCCTCATTCCGCTTATTAAAGACTATCTATCGTCGGTAGCGAAGCCAAAGGATCAGCCCTTACCGTCTAGATTAATCGCTTTATTTGAGCATGTGGAAAAGCAACTGCAACTAAATTGGAACGTGAAATTACTAAGCGAGCGCGCCCACTATTCGGCCCCACACCTTCATAGATTGTGCCTAAGCCATTTCAATAGAAGCCCAATGCAACAAGTGATTTATTTGCGTATGGCGAGAGCGAAAAATCTGCTGTTAAATACCCAGTGGCCCATCGCTTACATTGCCAATTATGTGGGATACAGCAATGTCTTTACTTTTTCAAAGCGCTTTAAGAAATCGGAAGGTGTGCCGCCCAGTCATTATAGAGAGCAACACACCCAGCAAGGTTAGCTTCCCGCAATCTTCATATTATCAATGAGAATAGAACCTGTTTGTACGCTGCCACGGACGTCTTTGTCACGCCCAATTGCAGTGACCCCAGCAAACATATCTCTAAGGTTGCCCGCAATAGTCACCTCGTGAACAGGATATTGAATTTCGCCGTTTTCTACCCAGAAGCCAGCAGCGCCGCGGGAATAATCTCCGGTAACAATGTTAACGCCCTGCCCCATCAATTCGGTCACGAATAAACCTGTGCCCATTTCCTTCAATAACTCGGCGTCACTATGCCCTGTGTCACCCACAATCCAATTGTGAATGCCGCCTGCGTGGCCATTACTTTTCGTATTAAGTTTTCTCGCCGAATAGGTGGTGTACAAATAAGTGGAAAGTTTGCCCCCCTCCACAATCGTCATATCCCTAGTCGCAACACCCTCGTTGTCGAAACTAGAACTGGCTAAGCCATTTTTTATAAACGGACGTTCTTCAATGTTTAGCCACTCAGGGAAGATTTGTTGCCCTAAACTGTCGAGTAAGAAAGAAGACCGACGATACAAGCTTCCGCCACTAATTGCCCCTACATAATGCCCAAACAAACTTGATGCTATATCTTTGTGCAAAATAATAGGCACATTGGCCGTATTGATTTTTCGCGCGCCTAGGCGCTCTACCGTGGCGCGAGCCGCCTCTTCACCCACAGCTTGGGCAGTGTTCAGTAAATTCGCTTTGCGGTTAACCGTATAGGCATAATCACGCTGCATATCATCACCTTCAGCACCAATCACCATACAACTTAAGCTGTAGCGGCTACTTGGGTAGCCGGCGTTGATGCCATGCGTGTTTCCGTACACTCGCATGCCTAAGTTTGCATTGTATGAAGCCCCATCAGAATTGGTAATCCGATTATCATAGGACATAGCCGCCGCTTCCGTTTCGATAGCCGTTTTAATGGCTTTCTCAGTGTCCAGCACCTGTGGGTGATATAAGTCTAAATCTGGAAATTCTGTGGCGATAAGTTCAGCATCCGCCAGCCCCGTGCACGGGTCTTCACTGGTGTAGCGCGCAATATCTACCGCTTTTTCTACCGCGAGGGTTAGCGCCTCTTTACTGAGGTCTGCCGTGGATGCACTGCCTTTGCATTTACCCACGTACACGCTTATACCTAAGCCGCCATCATTAGTAAATTCAACATTTTCGACTTCTTGCATACGCGAAGAAACCGCAATACCTTGTACTTTCGACATACTGGCTTCAGCTTGTGTAGCCCCCTTTTTTAGGGCTAATTTCAGTACATCATCAACGACATTTTGAATGTCTACTAACTGCTGATCAATTTGCATAGTAAGTTTCGCTGTCTAAATCCGACTGTGATAGTTACAATTTAGCTAAAGTGTAACACTTATGAGATGGCAATGAGCGACAGAAACCCTAATTCACAGCAAGATCCCCAATTTAATGATGAATTGGAAGACGAAAACTTCATTAGTAAAACCGAGTTAAAGCGGCAAGCCAAAGAGCATCAAAAGCTTGGAGAGAGTATAGTCAATCTAACACCTGCACACCTAGACACTGTGCCTCTAGATGAAGAATTGGCAGATGCGGTTAACGTTGCCCGCAACGTGAGCAGAAAAAAAGAAGGCTTTCGTCGACAATTACAGTTTATCGGAAAGCTGTTGCGTCAACGAGATACCACCGCAATAGAAGAAGCGATGGCAAAGCTGGCTCACCAGCATCAAGCTAGCAACGTCGCGTTTCACAAGCTAGAAAAAGCCCGCGAGGCGGTAATTGAACAAGGTGACTCTGCCATTCAGGCACTTATTGAAGAGTACCCAAGCCTTGATCGTCAAAAGCTGCGTCAATTTCACCGCCAAGTGAAAAAAGAGCAAGAAAAAAATGCGCCCCCACGGGCATTTCGTGAGCTTTTCCAATACCTAAAAGAAGTTATTCACGAAGACTAGTCTTGATATAGCCACCTAAAAAAAGCACCCGAGGTGCTTTTTTTAGGGTTGGCGCTAGCACTAACGTACTACGCGGTTCCACCCACCGTAAGCTCGTCAATCTTAAGGGTAGGTTGTCCAACACCTACAGGTACACTTTGACCATCTTTTCCGCAGACCCCTACGCCTTTATCAAGCGCCACATCGTTTCCAATCATAGAAATCTTCTGCATAACTTCAGGGCCGTTTCCAATTAATGTTGCGCCTTTCACCGGTGCAGTAATTTTACCCTCTTCAATCAGATAGGCTTCTGCACTGGAAAAGACGAACTTGCCCGAGGTGATGTCCACTTGGCCACCAGCAAAATTTGGGGCATAAATGCCTTTTTTAATGGTGCTGATGATTTCTTTCGGATCATGCTGACCTTCAAGCATATAGGTATTGGTCATACGTGGCATCGGCAGGTGCGCGTAAGATTCACGACGACCATTCCCTGTTGGGGCGACGCCCATTAAGCGCGCATTGTGCTTGTCCTGCATATAACCTTTTAAGATGCCGTCCTCAATCAGCACGTTGTGCTGACTAGGTGTGCCTTCATCATCGACAGATAAAGAGCCTCGACGATCAGCTAACGTCCCATCATCAACCACAGTGACACCCTTTGCAGCCACGCGCTGGCCTATTTTTCCGCTAAAGGTAGAGGCACCTTTGCGATTAAAATCACCTTCTAGGCCATGGCCTACAGCTTCATGTAAAAGCACGCCAGGCCAACCATTACCTAATACTACGGGCATAGCCCCTGCAGGCGAGGCAACTGACTGCATATTAACTCTTGCCATATGCAATGCGTCGTCGGCTAATTGTTCGTAAAACGGTTTGCCGTCTTCGTCACGGGTAAAAAATGAATAGGCATAACGGCCACCAGCGCCAGCGCTACCTCGCTCTCTGCGCTCGCCTTGCTCTATTAATACAGAACAATTTAAGCGAACGAGGGGGCGAATATCGGTAGCGAAGGTACCATCGCTAGCCGCCACTAACACTTCCTCGTATACACCACTTAAGCTTACCACCACCTGGTTAGCAGACGGCTCTTGCTGGCGAATGTAGGCATCTACGGTTTTTAAGAGACTAATTTTTTCAGCATCTTGCATTGCCAAAATAGGGTTATCAGCTTGATATCTTGGGGTAAACTCGCCCTTTCCTAATGAAGACACCTGCTGAGTCCCACCGGATGGCGCGATACTTCTGGCAGCGCCACACGCTTTGGTGAGGGCATCTTCATTAATATCGTCTGAGTACGCAAAGCCGGTTTTCTCACCACTGATGGCACGCACACCAACGCCGCGTTCAATGTTGTAACTCCCTTCTTTGATAATGCCATCTTCTAGTACCCAGCTTTCGTGCTGACTAGACTGAAAATACAAATCGGCATAATCCGTATCATGCCGATGTATGTGTGCTAAAGCCTTTTCTAACGCAGAAACATCTAGACCAGCGTCAGATAATAAGTGGCGTTCTACAGATTTAGACAAAGTGACTCCTGAATCGATTGTGTTCGGCAACCGGCATATTCTGTTGAATGGCTTGCCGCCTGCTCGTGTCCACGCGGGCCTGAATTACGCCTTTATCTGTGGGTAATTCTGCCAAAGTTTCTCCCCATGGAGAAACGATTAAACTGTGACCAAAGGTTTCTCGACCGTTCTGGTGAACGCCGGTTTGGTTCGCCGCCACCACGTAGCATTGTTTTTCAATTGCCCTAGCTTTAACCAGGGTATGCCAATGCGCTTCACCGGTTTTTTGGGTAAATGCCGCTGGCAGCACGAGAATGTCGATATCCCCCATGGCCGTAAACAAGCCTGGAAAGCGCACATCATAACATACCGCAAGGCCAATGTTGCCTATAGGTGTTTGCGCCACAACCACCTGCTCCCCCGGCTGTGTAAAGCGCGACTCTTTATAACTGCCTGTATTGTCATTCACCGACACATCAAACAAATGAATTTTGCGATAGTCTGCGAGGGCTTCACCGTTTGGACCAAAGAGCAAACACGCGGCAGAAAACTTACTATCGTCATTGGTTTGCATGGGAAAGGTACCGGACACAATATAGCACTGATGTTGCTTCGCTAAGGCGCTTAAACGCTTTTGAATTTTACCGCTATCTTTGGGTTCAGCCACGCTAAGTAGCTCACCATCTTTGGTACCAAAACACGCAAAGCATTCCGGCAAAACAACCACACTGTCGTTGGCAATATCTGCATGTGCTAATGCCTGTGCAACCGTATCTAGGTTTTCGTCTACGTCAGGCGTAGACGTCATTTGAAGCGCTACTAGATTAACCATCGATAACCTCCATTTTTAGTCGCTGAACATCCTCTTTTGTAAGCGGCCTATCCTCTAACGGTTCAGTCGCTGGAACATTATTTGCCGGCAAACTGATATCTTTGCTGTTGCGTTCAACTTCATCAAATTGTGGCTCGCTAATGGTGCCTGTCACCTTATAATTGACATTAGAAATCACTTTTGCCGATGTCAGCACCTGATCCAGAGCAAGGGCGGCCAGCGCAGTAGGCGGCGTGGCCAAAAAATACACTAAAAAAGGTAAATTCCCTGTCACGTTAGGCGCAAAAGACACATTGTAATTTAGCTTTCCTGTATCAAGCTCGGTGTAGCCATTAATTTCAATTTCACCAGCGCCACCGTCTATTTCTGTATCTTGGGTAAAGGCGCGCCCGTCTGCAATTTGCACTGTGCCACTCATATCATCATAGAAGAAGCCTTTCGCAAACACGTCTCTAAAATCTAAGCTTAGCTTTCGAACTAAGGAATTTAAACTAAATAACGTCAGTATGCGGGAACCTTTATCGCTCAACTCCGTTAGGTAGCCGTCGGATAATGACCAAGCAATATCGCCATTCACATCAACCAAACTAAAGTCAAACGGTGAGTTAGGCCACGCCAAATCAAAATCAATGTCGGCACCTGAGTCTTTAATACCAGATGACACATCAAATTGTTTTAGCATAGCGCCAACATCTGGAGACGTTATTTTACCTGTCAATTGCGTGGTAATTGTATTGTTACTGTCTCGCGCCCACATTCCTGTCGCGTTTAGCTGCGCATCATCAGAACGGGTAACCAATTGACGTACCCTCAGACCGTGCGCTGTTTTAGCGGTATCAAGAATCACTTCGCCTAGGTCAACGCCATAAACATCACATCGTTGGCATGAAAAATAGAGAGGCGGTATATCAAGAGGATCAATCCCCTGTTTCGGTGTATTGGTGGTGACAAGGCCTTCAGTGTCATGGCTTTCAGCAGTAGGCGGTTTAGTGACCCGCAAATAATCAGCATGTATATCGATGCCTTGCTCCATCACGTCGGAATGAATACGCAGGGTGCCGCGCATGTCACTGGCATCAATATTCATTAGCCAATCATTACTTTGTTGTTTGGCTGTCATCACCACATTGTCGAAGCTATGCCCAGCCAGCGTGAAGGTCTCTGCCGTCACAAAAATTCGCGACGGTGAAGGAAACAACACCCGTTTGGGCGCGGCTTCCGTTGCATTTGAATTTTGTGTACGCCCTTTATCTTTGTCTTGGGGAGAGAGCAAAGTATGCAGCGTATTGAACCAACTAATGCCATCGGCATCAGGTAGCTGCGCGGCAATACTAAAGCCCGTACCTACGGTGATAGGCTCGGGATTGCCTAGGGCTAGATGCGCACGAGAAAACTGCATTTCCTTGTGCGGCAGCACACCGTCAAAGCGTATTTGATCGCCCAAGGTGGCATCAATAGTAGAGGCATTTAAGTTGCCTTTACTATTGATGGATAAAGGTAACGGGCTGCCTTCTGAGGTATTAAAAGGTGCAGGCATTAAGCTGTGGGTGGCCGCTAAGTCAGCATCTAATTGTGCTTGGTAGGAAAAGTCACTTTTTGAAAAAGCCAAAGACACATCCAGATTCCACTTCGATTCACCATCGAGGTAATCCACAAAACGTTCGTTTACCGTCTTCACCAGGGGGTGCACATGCCACATCCCTTGCATGTTAACATCAAGTTCGTAGTGTTCTTTTTGCCGCCCGGTAAACGAAAGACTAACCGGCTGCGAAAGCACACGGGCAGTTAGATTGGTGGCATCAATGCTGGCGTTATCGAAAGCCACTGCGCCCGACGCTTCTTTAAAGCGTATCTTTGTACTGGTGATATAAACATCATTGTCAGATAAGGTGGCTTCGCCTTTGGCACGCACCTGCTTACCCTTAGTTAATGGAATATCTAATTTAAGCTTTGCCGTTAAAGGTCCAGACACCTTAACGTCTTTATCTAATAGCTTTCCTAATGACGCCGACAGACTCGACTGGGTCATAATGGACGTTAGCGACTCACCACTGCCTTCCCCTTGGGCGTAAATAGTCAGTGAAGAAGAAGGATGTAGACGGGGAATAGCCGCTGACATTTCGCTGATATTCAGCCCGCCGAGCTTCCCCTTAGGGCTCTCCATGACTAATGCATCGTTCACGAAATACAACGATAAATCTAAATCTGTCAGTGATGGCCACGCTGTCGAAAAAGCAAACTCACTAGCGGTAATATCCACGTAGGCTTGAAAGATGCCCGAATTGTCGGTGAATGGGTAATCCTGCGGCTTCCCACGCCAAAGTAATTGTGCGTTGGTCACATTGCCAACTCCGGTAAACGCTCTATCAAGATATTTGAAGGTGTTTTTCACTTTCCCGCCGGTGGGGAATAGCGCATTTATACCATCAAGTTTTCGTGGTGACACATTGACGTAGGCTTCCACCATCGTTGAAGTTAAATCCACACTAAATGAAGGGTTCAGCACCACCTTATCGGTATCAAAGACAATATCAGAGGCACTTAATAGCCAATGTTCACTCTCGTCAACTTGTGCTTTATAGACAAAAACATCGGCATTGAATTGGTTAATTGCCAGGTTCTGTTGAATGAGGTTATCGGTAAAGAGGGTGGTATCTTTGCTTTCAAAGTAGAATGCCCCCGCATTTTTATACCAATAAATATCCGCGTCGATTCCACTTAAACCCGGCACACGGCTAGACTGGGACCATGACAAATCCAACACTTTAGCAGCCAGTTCGAGCCCACGGTTACGCACGAGAAGTTGTAAGGTCGCTATCTGGCCTTTTGGATCGAGGGTGCGTATTTCTTCATCACTGGTGTCGTCCATGAACAGCGGTGCAAGCATAAGGAAAGGGTTGATTTGAACCGGCTTCACCGTGTTTAACAAGAGATCGCCTCCTTGTTCCACACGCCCAATCAAATCAGTCACTAAGGTTTCATCGCTGGAGTTCACCTTAAGCTGATCCACTCGCAGGTTCCAACCATTTTCATGTGGCAGGGCCTGAATGCTGCCGCCAGTCACCCCTGTCACTAAGGGAGAGTAATTGTCTCCCCCCCACTCTAACAAGCTATTATCCAGCTCTACCTGAATGCTTTGAATCGCGTCGCTATCTAGGTTTGCCCATATCTCAAAGTTTGCACGGCTTTTCGTCAGTGGGCGCTTGGTTTTGATTAAATCACTCACCCAGGGCGAGATGTCTAAATCGTCCGCTTTGGCATAAAAAACGCCGTCGAAATCTTCTTTACTACCCTGAATATCGATAATAAACGAAGCCGAGTTAGACGCTAACTCGGCTACCCTTATTTCTCCTAAGCCTTGGTGACGATTTTCTCGGTTATTCCAGGTTAAGCGGGCGACATCAAAGGAGTTAACGTCCTGATTTTGCGTCACACTGACAATGCCATCCTCTAATGAAAAGCTTTGAAGTTGTTCAAGAAAAAGGCTTTCTAATGCAGATACCACGGGGAAGTTATTTTTCCCTTTGCCGCCTAACCTGTCAGCGTCAATATGAAGCTTTAGGCCTCGTAATTCAAAGCGAGGGGAAGAAATAAGTTGCTGCGCTAACGATTGCCAAAAATCCAGTTCGACGTAGATTTGTCGAATGTCTAAGGCAACGGGAGAGGCCTCGTCTTGTTGAAGTGACACCGAGTTAAGTACAATGCTGGGGCCTGTACTTTGCCATACAGCATGCACGCTGCCTATGCTAAGACTAACGCCATAACGTTCGTTAATGTAATCTTCTATCAAATGCTTCTTATGTTCGACATGCGGAAGCGCATAGCGTGCGGCGCTTAAAATAAGCGCAAACACAACAAGCAAAATAGCGAGTAGCAGCCAAAGCTTTCTAACTAAATAGGCGGCTATCGACGTAATTTTTGTCACACTGGGCCTTATAAATCGTTAACGTTACATCATGACGACGTCGTACTTATCCTGATTGTACAAGGTTTCCGTTTGAACTTTTATCTGTTTTGACACGAACACTTCTAACTCGGCCAACATGTGAGACTCTTCACCCATAAGGGCATCAACCACTTTAGGGGATGCGTAAACCACAAATTTGTCGGCATCGTAGGCACGGTTTACTCGCACAATCTCCCGCATAATCTCAAAGCAGATTGTTTCAATGGTTTTCACGGTGCCCCGCCCTTTACAAACTGGGCACTCACCGCACAATATATGTTCAATACTTTCCCGAGTTCGCTTACGGGTCATTTCAATCAACCCTAGCGACGTAAACCCGTGAATATTAATCTTCGCTCTGTCCTTGCTCGTCGCCACCTCTAGACTATGTAAGACACGGCGTTTGTGATCGGGTTCAATCATATCGATAAAATCTATCAGGATCATACCGCCTAGGTTTCTAAGCCTAAGTTGACGCGCAATGGCTTGCGTGGCTTCTGTATTGGTATTGAAAATTGTTTCTTCTAAGTTTCGATGGCCAACGAACGCACCTGTATTGATATCAATGGTGGTCATGGCTTCGGTTTGATCGATGATCAAATAACCACCAGATTTTAAATCGACCCGTCGCTCAAGGGCCCGCTGCGCCTCGTTTTCCACATCGTATAAATCGAATATCGGCCGATCGCCGGTGTAGTACTCCAGTTTGCCATTCATTTCTGGCACATATTCTTTGGTAAACTGAAACAGTTCTTGGAAGGACAATTTCGAGTCTATACGGATGCGGTCTAATTCTGTCCCCACAAAATCTCTTAACACCCTTCGGGCCAAAGGAAGATCTTCATAAAGCACATTCGATTTGCGCTTTTTCATGCGTGACTGAATTTTGTCCCAAAGGCGGCGTAAAAAGGCGGCGTCTTGCTGTAATTCGTTTTTGCCTACCCCCTCTGCGGCGGTGCGTAATATAAAGCCCCCGTTTTCATCGCAGAATTCTTGCACCAAGTCTTTTAACCGTTCACGCTCGGCTTCTTCTTCAATACGCTGCGATACGCCTACATGGGTAACACTGGGCATAAAGACGAGATAACGGCTGGGGATAGTAATGTCCGTGGTTAGTCGCGCACCTTTGGTGCCAATGGGGTCTTTAACCACCTGAACCACAATGTCTTGTCCATCTCTCACGAGTTCGCGAATATCCTGCTTTTGGATATGACTGGCAGAGACTTCTTCTGCAATTTCGTTGTGAATAACAATATCTGACGCATGCAAAAAGGCGGCTTTTTCCAAGCCTATATCCACAAACGCAGCTTGCATACCAGGCAAAACACGACTTACTTTACCGCGGTAAATATTGCCTACCAAGCCTCGTTTTGTGTGCCGCTCAACGTGAATTTCTTGCAAAATGCCGTTTTCAATTAGGGCAACACGGGATTCTGATGGTGTAACATTGATTAGTAGCTCTGCACTCACTCTACGACTCCAAATTCACTGAGTAGCTGTTTTGTTTCGTACAAAGGCAGGCCCACTACAGCACTTGCGCTGCCTTCTATTGCGATAACAAATTGTCCGCCAATGCCCTGAATGGCATAACTTCCCGCTTTATCCGCAGGTTCTCCTGTTTCCCAGTATGCGTCAATTTGGGCGTTCGTCAATGCACCAAATGTCACCTTTGTGGTGATAGTTTGTGTTACCTGTCGAGATTCATTGGCGACACAAATGGCGGTCAGTACGCTGTGCTGTTGGCCAGATAGCATACTTAAAATGCGTCTAGAGTCCTCTAAATTCTTGGGTTTCCCCACGCTTTTACCTGCGAAGGCAATCAAAGTATCTGAGGCAAGCACTACCGTCGACTGGGTTAACGTTTGAGAAGATGCCAGTCGGGCTAATGCAGTACTCGCTTTCTCATAAGCCAAGCGCGCGACCTGAGCTTCAGGTGTTTCCTCTGGCTTTGCAGACTCATCAATATCAACCGGGTAAATCTGATGTTCTATCCCTAGTTGATTGAGCAATGCCGTGCGTCTTGGCGACGCAGAAGCAAGTACGAGAGATGCACTCACAGGTTATCCTCTTCTAGGTAATAGACAATTGTCGGCGGGTCTTACGCAACAACCAAAACACCCACGGCCATATCACCATTGATGTAAGCACAGGCCACAGGTAATCGACTTGAAAGTAAATGTCAGTAAGAAGATGTTGCACCCAAAACGTGAGCAAGTGATAAAGAGACGACAGTAAGCCAATAACAATGGCTTGTTGCCACACAGAATAGTTTCTAAGCCGTTGATAATTGGCCGCTAAAATGTACACACAGATAGATAGCCCAAGGCTATGAATACCCAAGGTTGTGCCAACGAGAATGTCCACAGCAATACCTGTCACAAATGCAATGCCAACATTCACTCGGTGAGGCAACGCCATACACCAGTAAGATAACACCACCAATACCCAATCTGGGCGGTACAGGTCAACTTGTATAGGCAGTGGCACAATTTGCAGCACTAAGGCGATAATTAAGCTGCTAACGATGACAGAATGACGTTTACGAATCATTGGCGAATTCCTCATTCACTTCTGCATTGCTAGGTGTAAGATTATCAGCCCACAATAAAAGTAAGTATTTGAGACGGTCCAAGCGGGCTAAAGGCTCAGCGGTTACGCGGGCAAATGGTCGGCTTTCGTCTCGAACCACAGCGGTTACACGGGCAACGGGATAGCCTTCAGGAAAAACTTTGCCTAACCCTGACGACACCAGCACATCGCCTTCTTGAACATCTACACTATGCGGGACGTGTTCTAAATACAGTTCTGACAACACACCGCTACCCGTCGCAATAAAGCGAATATTATTTCTTAATGAGCGCACAGGTATAGCGTGCGTTACATCAGCGATAAGCAACACCCGACTGTTGGTAGAACCCACTTCCGTAACTTGGCCAATAATGCCTCTGTCATCAATCACCGGTTGTGACAAATACACCCCATCAATGGCGCCTTTGTTGATGACCACTTGTTGACTGTAGGGGTTTTTATCTACCGCCATGAGTTCAGCGACCATTTTTCGAGCATCGGTTCTAACGGGTGCAGATAGAAGCTCACGCAATTGTTTGTTTTCTTGCTCCAACACCTCGTATTGCTGTAACTTTTCACTCATTAACAGCAATTGGTTGGTCAATTGGTCGTTTTCTTCTAGCAGGTCTTCTTGAGAAGTAAGGCGCTGAGCACTCTCGCTCAACATTAGCCCTGGTAAGTTGGCTAAGTACTGAATGGGGCTCATGAGGGAATTGAGATAAACACGACTGGATTTAAAGCCATCAAGCTTATGATCCACGAAAATAAGTAGCACAGACAAAACCAGTGCCAGTGCTAATCGGTTATTTAATGAAGGGCCGCGTGTGAATATAGTATCCATGATACAAATAAGGCAACCTTGAAGGTTGCCTTTCCTGCTTACTCGTAACTAAACAGGTCGCCACCGTGCAGGTCAATCATATCGAAAGCCTTACCACCGCCACGTGCTACACAAGTTAAAGGATCGTCGGCAATCACAACAGGGATCCCGGTTTCTTCCATCAAGAGTCTATCGAGATCTTTCAGTAAAGCACCACCACCCGTGAGCACCATGCCGCGCTCTGAAATATCAGACGCAAGTTCTGGAGGAGATTGCTCTAGTGCCACCATTACCGCTGACACAATACCTGTTAGCGGCTCTTGCAACGCCTCAAGAATTTCATTGGAATTGAGTGTGAAACCACGGGGTACACCTTCCGCAAGGTTTCGTCCACGGACTTCTATTTCACGCACTTCTTCACCGGGATAAGCGGCGCCAATTTCATGCTTGATACGTTCGGCAGTAGCTTCACCAATTAGTGAGCCAAAGTTACGACGAATATAGTTAATAATGGCTTCGTCAAATTTGTCGCCGCCAATACGTACGGAAGACGAGTAAACCACGCCATTAAGTGAAATGATAGCCACTTCAGTGGTACCACCACCGATATCAACAACCATGGAACCTGTAGCTTCTGAAACAGGCAACCCAGCACCAATAGCCGCCGCCATAGGTTCGTCAATCAAGTACACTTCGCGCGCGCCAGCACCCAGTGCTGACTCTTTAATGGCACGACGTTCTACCTGTGTTGAACCACATGGCACGCACACAAGCACGCGAGGGCTTGGACGTAGAAAATTGTTATCGTGAACCTGTTTAATAAAATGCTGAAGCATTTTCTCTGTAACATAAAAGTCAGCGATGACGCCATCTTTCATTGGTCGAATGGCGCGGATATTTCCGGGTGTTCTACCCAGCATCCGTTTCGCTTCAGCACCCACAGCAGCCACACTTTTGGGCCCTGCAGCGCGCTCTTGGCGAATAGCCACAACAGATGGTTCGTTTAGTACAATGCCCTGGTCTTTGACGTAAATCAGCGTGTTAGCTGTTCCGAGGTCGATGGACAGATCATTAGAGAACATGCCTCGAAGCTTTTTAAACATGAAAAGTGTATTCCTGTTACTGTGTTAACGCGTGTTAGCAAAGGTGAGATGACGACGCTTTAACGTGAAGTCGATATTTATCCGCACACTTTAACAATGGGGGCATATTTGGGCAAGTGATGCATCGGCTTAGTGCAAAATAAATTACCTTGTGCCGCTTCCCCGTTCGCATATGCAAGTTATCCGTGCTTAGTTGCACTTATAAGGTCTTCTATCACCCAACCGAAGGAAGACAATTATCTCTTTTAAAAGTTCAACTTACTGTATTTATTTTTCAGAAGCGACAACATCGCCCCGCTCTGGGAAATAGTCGAAGTATGGGCCAGACGTTAAGCTATAGCGACACCAGTACCTTTCCTCATCGTTCCCATCAGGTGCAAAGTAGTCGGCACGAATATTAAAACCGTCAACCTGTAAGGGAAGTGCGACTAATGCAGCCCAAATCTTCTTACAACCTAAGCTTGATTGCTCTGCCGCCGGCCACCCCTTGGCACTCATTTTTACTGGGCTTCTGTTTGTTTCTTGGCCGTTACTATCGTAATGCACCAGCATAATCATTGTGGCAGGTTGCACCGCTCGCCATTTCCAGTGGGCCGCTGTCACGTGCTCTTCAAAGCGCTGTTGATACTGAATAAAGGCCCCATGACTCGTGTCTTCATCCGCGGTATTCAGTGTTTTGATTGCCAGCAAAAGTGACGCCGCAAAAATGACAATAACCAATACTTTTAACAGTGTGCCCCAGAAACTGGCGGGCGTTTTCTTTGACTTGGCACGACGCATGATTGTTATCCTTGTTTTCATGCCTCATATTACTGCTAAATGAAAAAAATTATAGCGAAATCCTTCAAAGGCTTTAAAGAAGCCGTTCAAGAGATTTTACAAGACGGGTTTTTAGGCTGTTACATTTTCTCTAAACGCGTGACGCCCCAGAATTCCCCGTCTTTTTCTGTTATACGCCATTTCTGCTTTACAAGGGATTTACGTAGAAAATAATGGGCCATACCGTGGCCAAAGAGGACAATGCGAGGTTCTTGCTTCGACAATGTGTCTAGGTACACAGCTAACCTTTCAACCCGTTGTTTGGCGTCGGTAAAACGCTCAAACCGCCCTTTTCTGCCCAGAAACCACAAGGCGCGTGAAATCACCACCCAATGCCACGCTTTTAGCGTGAAAGGTAAATGGTAGTAGGGAATATCCATTTCACGTAAATCAGCAAGCTCTTCATGTATGTGAGATGCGCCATAATGCGCAGCAGAGCATTTTGCACGATGCAGCGGACTCACGCCTATGTAGCTATTTTCCAGGCACACTTTTTTACGTGGTTGGCTATTCGGGTCTAGTTCAGATTTATTGTAATTTCTAACCCATTTAGCGTAATCAACAGCATTAACTTTTTGATTGTGGGCCGAGGCGGGCTTTCCATGCCTCACCAGTATTATCTCTTTCACTGTGCATCCTTGTTTTCCTGTTTAGGGTTTTGCTCCTTACACACTATTTATGCTGATACTTTAAACGTATCTTGCACTAGGTTTGAGCTCACTTTTTCAGACACATAAGTCTGTAATCTTTGCTTTTGCGCTTCAGTTAGCCTTAACCCTTGTTTAGTCCTACGCCAAATAATGTCATCGAGGGTATAGGCCCATTCGTATTGAATTAGGTAATCGACTTCGGCTTGATAAAGATGTGCACCGAAGTCTTCACCCAAATCGCTCAATGTTTGTTTGCCTTTCAAAAACTTGCTACACAATAGCCCGTACTGACGAACATATCGCACTCTAGCGGCTTCAGGTAACCACGGGTATTGTGCTTCAAGGTTTGCGCAAAGTGTTTCCTGGTTCTCAAACGCGCCACCGGGCAGCGGCACCTCTTTTGTCCATGCTTTCCCTGCTCTGGGAAACAATGTACACAGCTTATCTACCGCGTGCTCAGCAAGTTTACGATAGGTTGTGATTTTGCCACCGAAAATATTCAGTAGTATGGGAGCGTCCTTTTCGCCAATCAGCTCAACTTTGTAATCTCGGGTAAGCTCCTGTGCCGAGGCATTTGCTTCTTCTAACAAAGGCCTGACACCGCTGTAGCTATGCACAATGTCTTTTTCACCGATTTTGGTTTTAAAATAGGTGTTCACCACGTCGATGAGGTATTTAGTTTCGGCATCAGAAATTGACGCCGCTGACGGGTCACCCGTGTAGTTTTCGTCCGTGGTGCCCACTAATGAAAAATCGTCTTCATAGGGAATAACGAACACTATTCTGCCGTCTTTATTTTGCAGAATATAAGCTTCTTCTGACTCATAAAGCCTTGGCACGATAAAATGACTGCCTTTTACCATGCGCATGGCATTAGGATTTTTAATGTCAGAAAGTCTATCTAACAATGAAACCGCCCACGGCCCCGCTGCATTCACCAGCGAACGAGCCTGAACTGTAAACGTTTTCCCTTCACAGTTACGTAAAGTGACTAGCCAATGATTCTCATGCTTTTGCGCATGCAAACATTCTGTTCTGGCGAAAATCTTAGCCCCTTGATCTTGCGCGGCCAACGCATTTAATACCACCAACCGAGCGTCATCGACCCAGCCGTCTGAGTACTCAAAACACGTTGAGATAGATTCATCTAGGGGGCCATCGGGCGTGGTAGAAAGCTTCTTCGATCGTGGCAGCATATTTCGCTTTGCTAGCGAGTCGTACAAGAACAGGCCAATACGAATCATCCAAGCGGGTCTTAGGTGTTTTTGATGAGGCAATCTGAAACGTAACGGCCACATAATATGAGGGGCTTTTTTCAATAATACTTCCCGCTCTGCCAACGCTTCTTTGACAAGGCGAAACTCATAATGCTCCAGATACCGCAAGCCACCATGAATTAACTTGCTGCTAGATGATGAGGTTGCGCCACCTAAATCACCCTTTTCGCACAAGGCAACGGTTAGCCCTCGCCCAGCTGCGTCTAACGCTACACCCACGCCGTTTACGCCGCCGCCAATAACGAGTACGTCAACGGCTTGGGGGGGATTGTTATTTTCTTGTGTCATCTTCATGCTCTTGTGGCTCACTGGATATGCTGGCTATTTGACCGCCAAAAAGAACATATGTCAACATAAAACGAACACAAGCGAACATTAATGAAAATTTATTAACCCTTTACAATGTACTGTGCCTTTATCGTCACAAGAACAAGATTTGCCACCAGCAAGGTGTCAAAATTAGCTTAGGCTTTGACAAAGGTAATATTGTTTTCTTTGATGATTTTATTAATACTTTGCGGGGGAGTTTTGTCACAAACAAGACAATCAACTTGTGAAATGTGACCTTGTTCAACCATGGCGCGGCGCTCAAACTTACTGTAGTCTGCGGCAAGAATAACGTGTTGTGTGTGCTCTAGAATTGCTTGTGAAACTTTCACCTCACGAAAGTCGAAATCAAGGAGTGCGCCATCCGCGCTAATGCCACTGATACCTATAATGCCGTAGTCCATTCTAAACTGACTGATAAAGTCGCAGGTGGCTTCACCTATAATGCCCCCATCTCTATAGCGTACTTCTCCAGCCGCGATAATGACTGAGAAGTCTTCTTTCGCAGATAGGATGGTGGCTACGTGGATATTATTAGTCACAACATGAAGATTCTTATGATTGAGGAGCTTTTTAGCGATAAGTTCTGTTGTCGTACCAATATTAATGAACAAAGATGCCCCATCGGGGATCATGGCAGCCACCGCTTCGGCAATACGTTCTTTTACCGCGCTATTTTGGGTTTTACGTTCCTGATAGGGGGTGTTTTCCCAGCTTTTGTTTAATCCCGCACCGCCATGAAACCGACTTATCACGCCATTGTCAGCCAATTGATTTAAATCTCTTCGAATGGTTTGCGGCGTGACATCACACGCAGAGACCAAATCATCAATAGACATAAAACCGTGCTGCTTCACTAAATTTACGATTTTTTCGTGTCTTTGCGTTTGGTTCATTCTGTTTGCCTTTTACTTTTTCATTCGAATTTACGCGTAGTATACGGCGTTATTTATGAAGTTCCCATGTAAAATCGAACATGAAAATGTTCGTTTTCGAAAACATAGCATTGTTAAACGGGTGTAAATGATGCAAACTCTATGAAAATTTTCTCTTGGAGTGACCTCATGGGACAACATATTCTTGCCATTGACCAAGGCACAACCAGCTCACGCAGTATTATTTTTTCGCCTAAGGGCGCTATTGTTGCTATTGCGCAACAAGAGTTTTCGCAAAAATACCCGAAAGATGGATGGGTAGAACATGATCCTGAAGAAATATGGGAAAGCGTGAAAACCACATTAAACACCGTATTTGACAAATGTGCCTTGTCACCGGCAGATATTGCTTCTATAGGGATAACGAATCAAAGAGAAACCACGTTAGTTTGGAATAAGTCCACCGGCAAGCCCATTTACCCCGCCATTGTATGGCAAGACAGACGAACAGCAGAGCAATGCCGACAACTTAGCGAAGATGAAAGCTTGGTCGAGCATATTACTGAGTCGACAGGCTTGTTACTTGACCCTTATTTTTCTGCCACCAAAATTGCCTGGATACTGGATAATGTAGAAGGCGCGAGAGCACAAGCCGACAACGGCGAGCTTTTATTCGGCACCGTTGACACCTTCTTAATATGGCGTCTTACCAATGGTCAAGCTCATAAAACCGATGCCACTAATGCCTCTCGCACCATGTTGTTTAATATAAACCAGCAATGCTGGGACGATAAACTGCTTGCGGCTTTTAATATTCCCAAAGCTATGTTGCCGGACGTTATGGACTGTGCCGCCGATTTCGGTACGGTAGATGAAACCTTACTCGGTAAAGCGATACCAATACAGGGCGTGGCTGGCGATCAGCAATCGGCTTTAGTCGGGCAGGCATGTTTTGGAAAAGGCATGGCAAAAAGCACCTACGGCACAGGTTGCTTTATGATCTTAAACACCGGTGATAAACCGCTGCAGTCGAAAAATCGCTTGCTTACCACCGTCGGCTATCGACTCAATGGGAAAACCACCTACGCTCTAGAGGGCAGCATCTTTATGGCCGGTGCCACAGTGCAATGGCTAAGAGATGGACTCAAACTGATTGACGATGCCGCAGAATCAGAAGCACTGGCTCAACGTGCCAGGCAAGATAATGGGGTGTTTTTAGTGCCTGCGTTCACAGGCCTTGGTGCCCCTTATTGGGATCCTGACGCCCGTGGTGCCATTTTAGGGTTAACCCGCGACACAGGCATCAGTGAAATTGTTGCCGCTGGCCTTCAGTCTGTTTGTTATCAAACAAAAGATCTCCAAAAAGCCATGGAAAGCGATGGCGCAAGGCCCACCACAATTCGGGTAGATGGTGGTATGTCACGTAACGATTGGGTGATGGGCTTTTTATCTGACATTCTAGGGGCCGAAGTCGAACGCCCGGAGATTACCGAAACCACCGCGTTAGGTGCCGCCTTCTTAGCTGGCCTGCAAGCCGGTATCTTTAATTCGGTGGACGATCTTACCCGATGTTGGCGTAGTGATAGCGTTTTCACCCCTCGCCTCTCCAAAGCGCAAAGAGATGTTGCCTACGACGGTTGGAAAGCCGCTGTAGCGCGGATTCGTTGCAGTTAACCGCTAAATTAAGCATATTTGTTAATAAAGCGTAGTTATCGACTACGCTTTTTTTATAAGAAAATATTTTTTATAACATTGTCATTACAATGTAATTTTATGTTAGTATCAAAATTAAGGTAAACGTTTCACCTTTTACCTTAAAACGTAAATTGCTTAATTTTCATATAGATACGAATAATAAATTAAAAAATTCTGCAATAAATGTGTAAAAGTAATGTTAATAAGGCTTGATCCGCACATACTTAGAACGTAATTTTGACGCAAAGTACGTTAAAACGTAGCCTACTCACGGAGAAAACACAGTGACACATAAAATTAACACATCACAGTTAGGCCCCATCGCGAGACGCTCACTTTTAGGAGTGGCTATCGCCTCTGCTCTACACGCACCTGTGGCATTTGCTCAAGAAGCAAATACTGCCGATGACCAAGTTGAAGTCATCGAAGTAAAAGGTTTTACCAGCTCACTTAAAGCTTCGATGCTAGATAAAAAAGCATCCGATGTGGTTTATGATGGTATTACTGCTGAAGACTTAGGTAAGTTCCCTGATCAAAACGTTGCAGAGTCACTTCAACGTATTACAGGTGTTGCCATTGACCGTTCAGGTGGTGAGGGTCAATATATCACTGTCCGTGGATTCGGCCCCGATTTTAACACGGTACTCGTTAACGGTCGCCAAATTGCGACTGAAAACCAAGGTCGCGCATTTAGCTTCGACACATTACCCGCAGAATTAATTAGCGGCGCGAAAGTATATAAAAGCCCATTGGCTTCTATGCAAGAAGGCGGTATCGGCTCTACGGTTGAAGTGACTACCGCTCGCCCATTTGCCTTTGACGGCTTTAAAGCTGTAGCTAGCGTTAAAGGTATGTACGAAGATATTTCTGAAGAAACCACCCCGCAACTATCAGGGTTGGTAACGAATACCTTCTTAGACGGCAAGTTAGGTGTGCTAGCCGCTGCGTCGTTCCAGCAACGTAAGCTACAAACGAACATGCTAGAAACTCGTTACTGGCGTCCTGAAGTGAGCATTACTGATCGTTCTCAGTTAGATAACCCAGATTACGCGGACAATGCCCAGTACAACGGCGTGTATGTTCCGCAAAACTTCGACCAAATTGTTGACCTTGTGGACCGTGAAAGAACGTCGGGTAACTTGGTTGTTCAATATGCGCCGAATGACGACATGACCCTAACCCTAGACGGTCTCTATTCAAAGTTTGAAGTGGATTCGGATGCTCATAGTGTGGGGCACTGGTTCTCTGATAGTAACCTTGATGATATGACTTTCAATGACAACGGTAGCTTAACTGGCGTGACAAGTACCGTGGTTGACGGCGTGGGTGGCGCCACTGACTTTATCCGTCGTCGTTACGGCCGTGACGTTGAAATTCAAGCGTTTGGTGCCAATTTCGAGTGGCTAGTTAATGATAACTTAACGGCCACCATTGATGTATCAACCTCGACAGCAGAAGACAATAGTGGTGGTGACAACTTCTTCACGGTTATCGGTTATAACAACGAGTACAGTGTTGATTATTCAGGTACCACACCTACCTTAACGGTTGCTGGCGGCGACGCAGCCCTTCAAGACCCATCGTTAGGTCGCATGCACTACAACGAAAGAAATGGGTTTGACACTGAAGATACCATTTCAGAGTACCGCGCAGATTTCACGTGGGTGCCTGATTCAGACAACGCTTTTTATAAAGCTGACTTCGGTATTTATTACCAAGATCGCGAGAAAACAAATACACGCCGATTTGCTTCTGGATGTGAGATTTACTGTGGTTACACCTTTGATTTCCCCGATGAGTTACTGTCTGTATTTACTGCTGAAAACTATTTCAGTGGCGTACCAAATCAGTGGTTAACTTACGACCCAGAAGCCTTTTTCGATTACGCTACCTCTGATGAAGCGGTACAGCAAATTGCTGATGCAACAGGGCTAGAATTTGAAACTGTCCGCCAAGCTATAGATGCAACTAACATCGCCGATCCTCAGCCGAGCAATGATTCTTATGTGGTGAGTGAAGAAACTCTTAGTGCGTATGCACAATTCTATTTCTCTACCGAAGTGTCTGAAATGCCGCTAGATATCAACTTTGGCTTCCGTTACAGCCAAACCGATACCTCAGTGGACGGAACCAGCCAAGTGGTGAAAGATCTTGAGCCAATTCCAAACGATCCGTCTGATTTGAACGTGGTATATGAAACATTAGTAGGTGAGCCGGTTAACGAAACGAATAGCTATTCGTCGTTACTGCCTAATGTAAACGTTAAACTACAACTGACTGACGATGTGTACTTGCGTTATGCGTACTCACAAACACTGACTCGCCCAATGATGGACGACTTAGTACCTGTGTTTAACGTGACGGTGTCCCGTCCAGGCAACTTGCAAGCTCAAGCCGGTAATACGGAACTTGAACCTTATAAAGCAACGAGCTGGGATGTATCATTAGAATGGTACTACGATGACACTAGCTACTTCTCTGCCGCGGCGTTCAACAAGGAAGTAGAAGATTTCATCTCGTCGGATACGGCTGATGAGTCATTGTTCCTCGACAGCGGTGAATATGTATTTAGCGTACTTCGCCCACGTAATGGTGAAACCCTTGAGGTTGATGGTTTAGAGCTAGCTTGGTTACATACACTTGAAAACGGTTTTGGTATTCAAGCCAACGCCACCATTGTGGATTCAGATTCAGAGTTTAGCCTACCTGGCTTAGGTAACTCGCAGAACATTACGGTGTTCTACGAAAAAGATGCTTTCCAAGCCCGTGTAGCGCTTAACAACCGTGAAACCTTTATGCAAGAAGCGGTAAGTTCGCTAGGTGGCACAGAACCTCGCTTCACGGAAACTTACACCCAAGTAGACATGAGTGTAAGCTACGACGTAAATGAAACCTTCACCGTGTTCTTTGAAGGTATTAACATCACTGATGAAGAGCTTACCCGTCGCGGCCGTCTATCTGAACATTTTGTTCAGCAAGTTGCTGATGGCTCACGTTACGCTGTAGGTGTGCGTGCTAGCTTCTAATTAAACGAAGAAAGTAAAGGGGGCTCTCTTGCCCCCTTTTTGTCTTTTACTGCTGAGGAGTTTTACGTGTCTGGCAGCTTAACCCAACTTTTAGTTTTTATTTTCATTACCGCACTCATCGGCTTGCTTACCTACCTGAAATGTCGTGGCCATGGCCATAGTAAAGCGAGCGAAAACAAAGAATATTTTCTCGCGGGCGGTGGGCTTACTTGGATATTTGTTGCTGGCTCCATTACATTAACGAACTTAAGTACCGACCAACTCGTGGGCATGAATGGTAATCAGATGGCATTACTCGCATGGTGGGAATTTGCCGCGGTGGCAGGTCTTATCATCTTGGCTCGGGTGTTTTTACCCGTGTATTACCATTATCAGTGTACTACCACCACAGAATTACTAGAGATGCGCTATAACAATAAGCACATCCGCGCCTTAATTGGCTTGCTTTTCTTCCTAGGGAGCAGCTTCATTTTTATGCCAGCGGTTATCTATTCAGGTTCGCTGTTCATGATCAACATGTTTAATGTTGATATCCCTCTTATGTACGTCGCCACCGCATTTGCCCTTATTGGCGCATTTTACGCCATATTCGGTGGCTTACGTGCGGTAGCCGTGTCAGATACCTATTCCGGCATTTTATTGCTGACCATGGCCATTGTTGTTGTGGTACTTGCACTGTTTGCCATTGATTTTGACTTTTCAGGCATACCAGCTGAACGTCTTACGTTAATTGGCGATAACGACTCCCCCCTTCCATGGCACACGCTGTTGACCGGTATGATTTTCATCCAAACCTTTTACTGGAGTACTAACCAAGTTATTACACAGCGTGCTATGGCAGCACCTAACTTAAAAGAGGCTCAAAAAGGGGTTTACGCCGCAGCCATTATCCGTTTTATCATCGTCCCTACCATTATTGTGGTGCCGGGAATTATCTCTTTTAAACTGTATGGTGATATCAACGATGCGGCTTACGGTACGCTAGTGGGCGATGTACTGCCAGACTGGTTATCTGGCGTGTTCGCCGCGGCCTTAGCCGCCGCTGTACTAACAACCTATAACAGTAACTTAAACTCAGCGACGGCCCTTTATGTGTGTGATATTCATGAAGCATACGTTGACAAAAAGCCTAACGTTGCCAGATTGAGCGGCATCGTTACCGCTCTTCTTACTGTGGTGTCGTTACTTATGGTGCCAGTTTATGCGCAAGCAGAGAGCATCATTAACCTACTGCAACAGTTGTTCGGTTTATTAAGCATGCCTATATTGTCTATCTTTATCGTTGGGCTGCTGTTTAACAACGTGAATGCAAATGCGGGGATTGCCTCGGTGATTTTCGGTGTGCTCCTTTACGCTTACTTTAGCTTTGTACACGCACCATTTGGCCTGCACTATATTCATTTAATGCTAGTCACCCTTGTTTGCTGTATAGCGCTTGCACTTATATTGAACAAGGTCGTCTTCAAACAAAGTGCGCAATGGCGAGGTCGACTTATTGATGAAGACTCCGCCGCCCAATAAGCGGGCATTCACAGGTTTTGACATAGGCTATAGGCTAATACATAATGAGTGAGGTTAATCGCATTGTCATTGTGGGTGGTGGCACAGCGGGTTGGTTAACTGCCGGTCTGCTTGCCGCTACTCACAGTGGTGCGGACAATAACGGGCAACGCTTATCCGTTACCGTTATTGAATCTGATGCTGTTCCGCCTATTGGGGTGGGGGAAGGCACTTGGCCTACTATGCGCCGCACGCTGGCGACCATAGGTATTTCAGAGGCTGAACTCGTTACCCAAGCCAGCGCCACGTTTAAGCAGGCCAGTAAGTTTGTGAATTGGTATAGCGATAACGGGCGCAATCAAGACAACAGTTATTATCACCCTTTTAGCGCACCGCAAGGTTCTGCTACGTTAGATATCACCCCGTACTGGTTAACCACGGCACAAACACACAGCCACTATGCGCAAGATGTATGTTTTCAGCCCGCATTGTGTGACGCAGGGCTTGCGCCTAAGTTAACGGCAAATGGTAAACAAAGTTTTACTGCCAACTATGGGTATCATCTAGATGCTGGGCAGTTTATTTCGTTACTACGACGCCATTGTGTAAATCGACTGGGTGTGACCCACCTTGTTGATAAAGTGACACAGGTTAATACCCAAGCAGATTCACCTGAAGCGGGAATTGTAAGTTTACAGACCCAGCAATCGGGAAAGATAGAGGGTGACCTATTTGTTGATTGCTCTGGTTTTTCTGGGCTGCTCATTAACAAAGCATTAGGCGTTAAACTAAAAGACGCCAGCCATCGCCTATTTGCCAACAGCGCTTTAGTGTGTCAGGCCCCTTTTGAAAACGAGACCGCCCCTATCCCGTGTCATACTCTTTCAACGGCGCAAGAAGCAGGCTGGATTTGGGATATTGGCTTACAACACCGGCGGGGCACAGGTTATGTATTTTCTCGAGAGCACCAAGATGTAGATCGCGCAGCGGACACGCTCTCTCGCTATTTGTCTCAAGTAGCCCCTTCTATGGCTACCCCGGATGCATTTAGGGAAATTCAATTCAAAACAGGCTATCGAGAAACGTTTTGGCACAACAACTGTGTAGCCATTGGCCTGTCTAGCGGATTTTTAGAACCCCTTGAAGCCTCGTCACTAATGCTAATTGAGCAAAGTGCAATGCTACTGGCCGAGCAGCTACCGGCCAATACGACAATAATGTCGAAGGTCAGCCAGCGTTTTAATAGCCGGTTGACTTATTTGTGGGAACGCACCATCGAATTTTTAAAACTCCATTACGTTTTGAGCAACCGGCCCGAAGCATTTTGGCAAGACAATAAACAGCGAGGAAGTATTCCCGAACGATTGGCAGACTTGCTTGAAGAATGGCGCTATCGGCCTATACTCGACAGTGATTTTCCTCAAGCAAACGAAGCGTTTAGTGCACAGAGTTACCGCTACATATTGTATGGTATGGGGCCTAAAACCGATTTCAATTGGGATATGAGCACCACAGAACGCTCGCTAAAGCACCACAACTTTGCCACGAAACAAGGGCAATTAAACCAAACACTCATTGGCCAACTAAAAGAGCGTCTTCCTTCCCATCGAGGGTTAGTTGAAAGCTTTTTCCAATCTTAGTGAGCAGTTATGACACGACCTTCTTACGTCACTCTAGATACGCAACAGCATAAAGATACGGGCATTACACAGGACCCTGGTTTTTCTCATGCCCGTGCATTTAACTTGGTTACTATAGGCTTTAACGAAATAGCCAGTTTAAGCGGCTGCATGCCTATTGTCATCGTGAATGACACAAAGCCAGAGTACACTTTAGCTGCTGTGGTGGGCATGGCGCCTTTTGATAATTTATTTTGTGGGAAAGCGCAGTGGCTAGGCCATGCGATTCCTTTAAGTATTCAATCGCATCCTTTTAATTACGCCCTAGACAACCAATCATTAAGGGTACTCATCAATGACGCCGATGAGAGAGTGAGCCAGCAAGCGACGCCTTCCACCCGCCTATTTTCTTCCGATGGTCAGCCAACCAGCTTGCTGAAACACTATCAAAGTATTCTGTCAAACTTAGTATCTGGCCAACAACAGGCGAAGGCGTTTATAGAGATAATCGCAAATCTGAATTTACTCACGCCCCTTTCAACCACACTCACCTTACAAGATGGGCAAGAAGTCGTCTCAAATGACCTGCTTACCATAGATGAAACCCGTCTAGCCGAATTGGAAAAAGATACCGTCATGGAATTACACGAACAAGGCGTGCTGATTGCCATTCACGCAATGATGCTGTCGTTAAGGCAATACAATCGCCTAGTACAACTGAGCCAACACCACGAGAACAGCGCAGTGAAAGTGAGTTTAAAACTGGCGAAAGATTAAATTTAAGCAGTGACTAATCTCAAAAATGTAAACGTTTAACCCAAAGCATGTAAGCGAACTAGCGCAAATCTTAATTAACCGTATTATCTATGTTATACATGACCGCCACACTTATAGGCGGCGCAATTAACGCGAGGAGCATATGTCTTCATTACCCCAGTTTGTTAGTTTAAAGAATTCACAGGTTTCACTTACCTTCGATTGCACAGGCAGAATGCCAAAGGTGATTTATTATGGGGCGACCCTAAGTGAGGCCACCACGCCAGAAATGCTTAGCGTTTTAAATACTCGCCAAGAAGCAAAATGCGCCCCCGTTATCGAGCCGCCCGTCACGCTGGTTCCTACCCATGGTGAAGGGTGGACCGGTCAGCCCGGGCTAGAAATATCTGGCGATGCAGATCAATGGTCAGCAGGCTTTAGTTTGGTGAACATAAACCAAGACGGTCAATCGGTGTCCTTCATTGCTGAAGATGCGCACCGCGGTATGCGCCTTATTACAACGGCGGAACTCGATACAGATACCAGTGTGGTTAAATATGTATCTCGTGTTGAAAACACTGGCAGCAGCGCGCTAAACCTCAACTACCTGAATGCAGCAAGCCTTCCACTTCCCACTACGGTTAGTAAAATTAAAACTTTCGAAGGTCGTTGGTCTGCTGAATTCCAAACCAAAGATCATGACTTATTCTTCGGAAGCTATGTACGAGAAAACCGTCGAGGTAAAACCTCCCACGACACCTTTCCCGGTTTAATTGCATTCCCACAACATACAGGTGAACTTCTAGGTGAATGTTTTGGTTTTCACCTAGGCGCGTCAGCCAACCACAAATTGCGCGCAGAGTTGATGGCTGATGGAAGAAGCTACGTGCAGTTTGGTGAACTCCTGTTTCCAGGTGAAGTGGTATTGCAATCGGGAGACAGTTATACCTCTCCGGTATTATATGTAGGCTACGGGGACCAAGGCTTCTCGTCTCTATCTCAGCAATTCCACAACTTTATTCGCAGCAAAGTACTGAGCCATAGCGCAGAGTCTAAACCCCGTCCTGTGCACTACAATACCTGGGAAGGCATCTACTTTGACCATGACGAAGACACATTAAAGGCACTTGCTAATAAAGTAGCGCCGCTAGGCATTGAGCGCTTTGTGTTGGACGATGGTTGGTTCAAAGGCCGTCGACACGACAAAGCAGGCTTAGGTGATTGGTTTGTTGACGAAACCATTTATCCTCAAGGCTTAGATGGGCTAATCGACCATGTTACTGGCCTTGGCATGGAATTCGGCATTTGGTTTGAGCCAGAAATGGTTAACCCTGATAGCGACTTGTATCGCGCGCATCCTGAATGGGCGCTACAAACTGAGAACAACCCCCATGTTCCCTTCCGAAATCAATACGTTTTAGATTTAACCAACCCTGAGGTCGTGGAATACCTGTATAAGGTTATTACCGACGTACTAAAAGCGTACCCAAAAATCAGCTACATCAAATGGGACATGAACCGCGACGTAAACCACCCGGGCAACCTACAAGGGAAACCCGCAATGCATGGTCAAATGGCTGCGCTGTATGGCCTGATTGACCGTGTAAAAGCCGCGCATTCTGGTGTTGAAATTGAAAGTTGCTGCTCTGGTGGTGGTCGCGTAGATCTAGGGATATTACCTCACACAGACCGATTCTGGACGTCTGATTCAAACGACGCACTCGATCGCCTTTACATTCAGCGGGGTTGTTCTTATTTCTTCCCATCTGAAGTGATGGGCGCGCATGTGGGCCCACGTGACTGTCACATTACCGGGCGAAACCTACCTATTGAAATTCGTTCAGCAGTAGCGTTGTTTGGGCATATGGGTATAGAAATGGACCCACGTGAACTAACAGAGCACGAACAAAAAGTGTTAACCGATGCCATTTCGCTTTATAAGAAATATCGTCATATTACCCACGGCGGCGACCTATTCCGCATGGACGATGACGGCATGAATGTGAAATTTGGTTATGTGTCTAAAGACAAACAGGAAGGCATTTTTGCTTATAATAGTGTTACAGAAACCGTACGCACTACGCCGAACCGTTTCTACTTCGCAGGTCTCGATGCTAATAAGCAATACACCATTGAGCGTGTATGGCCTGAGAAGCTAAAAGAATACACACCGTCTATTTTGCAACAAACCGAAGGGCACGTATTCTCTGGCGAAGTATTGATGCAATACGGTATGCAGCTGCCGGTACTCTTCCCACAGACAGCCCTGATTTATACTGTTAAAGCCCTGTAGTTTTCTAAACGCTATGGCTTTCTAAGCGCTGCCTAAGGAAAATGCGAGTAAGCGAGCTGTGCGGTATTACACCGCCGCTCGTTTTTTTAACTCTTTTTTGAGTTGTTTAAGAATTTTCGAAAAGTTCTTGTCGTCATCTTCGCCAATTTGCTTTATGAGGTCTTCGGCCTCACTTAGCGCGTTGGCGTTAAGCAGTAATTCAGCTAAACGTAACTTAGCCCAACTCGGTGTGGGAAGGCTTTGGGTGTCGATGGTGGTATCGTCATACTCTTGCAGATAACGTTTAAGGGCCTGAATACCCTCTTGCGTATATTGACCACTTTTAACCGCAACTTGGCCTAGTCGGTATTTGCCATACAGCAGCCGGCTCATGCTTTCTTCGTACTTATCCCACTGCTCGTTATCCGCTTTATCAACGACAGGCACCTGCATAGCAGAAAGGGGGAGCAGAATGTCATAGGACGCCTGAAACTGCTCGTCAGTTAAGTAGTAATTCCCAAGTTCAAAACGGGCGCGTATTTGCGTATCGTCCCTTTCCAATAAAGGGGCGTAGAGTGTTTTCGCTTCACCTTCTTGGTCATCTTCTAAGTACACTTTTGCTAAAGCAAATTGCCCTTCAATGTCGTCCAGTGTTGCAATATGTTGCGCGAGTTTTTTTGCCTCATCAATGTCGCCACCGGCGATAGAAGGCGCCATAAGATGTAATTGCATTAGTGCTTGATAAACAGCAATTTCATCGGGGGCTATTTCAACCGCTTGTTCTAGGCTCTGCTTGGCTTTTTTTGCATAACCTAAAGCAGAAAAAATACTGCTTGAAGCTTGCGCCCCCATGACGCTTGCATGGGTATGATACGCCCTATAGTCATTAGAGTAGGCTCTTATAAAGCGCTCTGATGCCTCTTCTGCATCATCTAAATCCGTGTTCATAAGTGCAGAAACAAGCATGTTGTGTTGTTCGGGTGTTTTATTTTTTATTTCGCTAAGTGCCTCAATAATTTTTTCGAAAGCACCTTGCTGAAAAAGCCATTCGAAATCTACCGTTTGCTGGCTTTGCTGGTTAGTCTCGGCGGTCGAAGCAACCACAGTCATAGATGAAGCAGACAATGTAGTGACACACAAAAGCGGTATCGCTAACTTCTTTAGGTTCATATCACATCCTTTGATTAAGTATAGTCGAGCAACTGTTCACACCATGGCGTGAGACATCTTCATAGGTTGCACATTCGCGCTTTTTCTAATCTACGTTAGCCCGTCTATAAATTAAAATGCTTTCTGTAACAAAATGCTAGCGTTGCGCAAACACGTCGGAACACGCGACAAAGGAATGAGGAAATAGGAAGGAAGGTCGATGAATAAAAATGAAAAAGGGCGCTTAACGCCCTTCCTATGGTTTGCTTTATGTCGCCATTAGCACATGTGTTCTATTTACCTTCAACGATGAGCCCAAGTGCCCAACGGTCGTCGAAGCCTTTCCAAGGAGCAGGCTTTTTCCCTTCAACAAGTACTTGGTCGCTACTGCCCTTTACATTGAGGTAATCACAAAACTCAGCCATATCCTTTACATGACAATTCATTAATGCCAACGCAAAGTGCTCGTTAATAGCATTTAGCTTTTGTGTATCCCAAGCGGGCTCGAGGTAAGAACCAATATCAAATTCGTTGCCAAATGCTTCCTTAGGTGCCGGATGGGGAGCCACATTATGACGTGCGTTTTTAATGGTGAGTAGCTTGCTGTCTTTGCTTCCCGTATTTTCGAACAACCAACGAATTCCGTCGTAGCCTGAAATATCATCGTTGTCCCCTGCTACGTATAAAACAGGTACGTTTATATTATTAAGGGAATCCACGTCAAATATTTGGTGCTGACCGCCCCACGGTGCAAGGGCTAATGCGGCCTTCCAGGCACTTAATGTATCGTCACTGCTAGCCTTTCCACCCGCGCAGGTATTTAACGCTTGTTTGACTAACGCGATAACCGCAGGATCTTTAGTACCCGTAAAAGTAGCCGCCGCCTCGTCGTTAAAAGCATAGCACCCCCCAACGGTACTTACAGCGCCAAAGCCCCCCATTGAATAGCCGATCACGCCGGCTTTAGTCGCATCCACGCTAGCGTTGAAGAATTCACTATCGGTAACAGCATTTAAGGTAAACACTTGGTCTCTTGAACGGTTGAGTAAGGTGCTAGGAAAACCTGAATAAGGGTTTTCTGCAAAATTAACATCTTTATTAGTAGAGTCAGTGTGGTCGATGGCCGCCACAACATACCCATGGGAAGCAAGGTGCTCACCTAAGTAGTACATTAATGTGCGGTATCCTGTGTAACCATGAGACACAACCACAATAGGGAACTTACTCTCAGACTCCGCTATTGCAACATCACGAGAAGCATCAGCCTGAATTTCAAATACTTGGCCACTGCGTGTTTCATCAGAATACAACGTGTTCTCGGTAGCTTTCTGCGCGGGATACCAGACTTCTAACGTAAGTCCCCGGGTTTCCATTTTACCTTCCATGGTCATCGCGGCCTCAGGGTAGGTCACTTCCATTGTGGTCACGCCAACTGGGAATTCACCGGATTCACTCAGTTCAGGCATAACATCTGCGGGATAATCTTTATATAGAGTTTGGGCAGCAAAGGTGGCGCCACTGACTATTGTGGTGGCAACAAGTAGCAGGGATAACGTTTTCATTTTAATGCTAATACTTTGTGAATTATTAGATGCTTTTATATTACCCTGCATCCCACAACATACAAGCACAAGCCCATTATTTAAATGAATTTTAATAAATAAGCTTAAGTAATTAAACGAACAGAAAGCGCGTTAAATTTAACATTTACAGGGAAAACGTATTCATCGCTCTTCTTGATAACAGACTTAGCGATGACTTAGCTATAAAAAGACAATAAAAAAGCCGCTAAAAAGCGGCTTTTAAGATTATTTTTCAACATTTGGTGTTTTGTCTTTGTCTAGAACGGAATGTCATCGTCAAAATCAAAGTCTGGCTCTGCCATTGGCGGTGTTTTAGGCTGCGACTGACCGCCACCTTGTGGAGCTTGATTATATCCGCCTTGTTGACCACCTTGCGGAGCGCCTTGTGGAGCAGGCTGATTATATCCACCGCCTTGGTTTTGGTTGTAACCACCACCTTGACTGCTCTGCTGACGCTGATAACCACCGCTGCCGCCGCCAGCTTCTCCACCACGGCCGCCAAGCATTTGCATTTGGTCGACAATAATTTCTGTAGTATAGCGATCTTGCCCTTGTTGATCTTGCCATTTACGGGTTTGAAGTTTACCTTCAACGTAAATTTGCGAGCCCTTTTTCAGGTACTCTCCGGCAATTTCTGCTAAGCGACGGTACATGGTAAGACGGTGCCACTCAGTGCGTTCTTGAACCTGACCCTGTTGGTCCTTCCAGCTTTCACTGGTGGCAAGGCTTAAGTTCGCAACGGCGTTTCCGTTTGGCATGTATCTTACTTCAGGATCATTGCCAAGGTTTCCGACAAGAATAACCTTATTAACGCCTTTCGTTGCCATTGATGTCTCCTGTAACGTAATTGTTGGCTTGCAGCCGTCAGCTTCTAAAAGCTATGACAGCAACAAGCACTAAAGTTCATCGATAATAGCCGATTAGTATATCGTATTTTGTACGCGAAAAAGAGAGTTTTTCGCGTACCTTAACTTTACCCATAAAGCTAACAACATTTAACGTAAGTATCAGCTGACCTTCAGCCTAGTTTTTGCTTACCACCAAGCAATATAAAATGCGGCTGTTAGGATAATTACAGCTGCAGACGCAACGTTAAAACTTGAGGTCGTTTTAAATTCAACATCATGCAGCTGCACTGCACTATCACTCTCGCCTTTTTTCTCCACTAGAGACACCACAATGACCAGTGCTGTACAAAGAAGAAAGACGATACCGACGCGATCGATAAAGGGTAGAGCAGGCCAAAACTGCCAAAAGACCAAACTTAAAATGAACGAGCCCAATGCTGCTGATAACCCGCCATTCGCTGTGGTTTTCTTCCAAAACATACCCAACACGAATAGTGCACAGATTCCGGGTGTAAAGAAGCCCGTAAACTCTTGTATATATTGAAAAGCTTGATCAAAATTTCCAAGCAATGGCTTAGCCACAACCATCGCAATAGCAAGTGCAACGAAGCTCACGATACGCCCTACCGTGACATAATGCTGTTGTGATTCGTCAGGCCGCTTATCTTTATATAAGTCCATAGTAAAAATGGTGGATACACTGTTTGTCATTGAGGCTAATGACGAAACAATGGCGGCGACTAACGCGGCAAAAATAACGCCTTTCAACCCTACAGGCATTAGCGTCATAAGGCTTGGGTAGGCTTGATCAGCTTTGCCTAAATCCGGCACGATAAGGACAGCGGCAATGCCCGGTAGCACCACAATAAGCGGCATTAGTAGCTTTAAGAATGCTGCAAACACAATACCTTTTTGTGCCTCTTGCACACTTTTTGCGGCTAATGTGCGCTGAATAATGTATTGGTTAAAGCCCCAGTACGATAAATTCATGATCCACATGCCGCCGATAAGTACTGACAAACCAGGTAAATCCATATAATGAGGATTGTCTTTGGCAAGGATCATATCGAATTTTTCTGGTAAGGCTTCCGTTAAATGAATAAAGCCTTGTATAGCACCCTTGCCATCGCTAATAAGGTTGAGCGCCGTATAGGACAGAAATAACCCCCCCGCCACCAATAAGACCACTTGAATGATGTCAGTCATGGCGACAGCTTTTAAACCACCATACAGTGAATAGGCCAGTGAAAATATGCCTAAAAACATCATGCCGTAAATCATATCTACACCGGCAATGGTATTAATAGCCAATGCACCTAACCAAAGCACAGCCGTTAAATTTACGAAGACATACACACCTAACCAAAAAATAGCCATAACCTTGCGCACGCGGTGATCATATCGCTGCTCTAGAAATTGCGGCATGGTGTAAATTTTGTGTTTCAGGAAAATGGGGAGAAAGTATTTCCCTACAATAATAAGTGTTATGGCTGCCATCCATTCATAAGAAGCGATAGCCAGCCCTATTTGATACCCAGAACCCGACATGCCAATAATTTGTTCGGCAGAAATATTGGCGGCAATTAATGATGCTCCAATGGCCCACCAAGGCAAACTAGAACCTGCTAAAAAGTAATCATTGGTGTCTTTGTTATGCCCTTGTTTTTCACGTGACACCCACCACGCAATCCCCACAAGTGCAACCACATATATCACGAAAACCGTAATATCTATTGATGCTAACTTCATATCTCTTCCCACAGTAAAATTAGATGCGACGAGTAATAGCGCCCAATTAAAATCGCACGCTCTATCGTTGTTATGTGTTGCCGCTACACGACTGCCTCATAAAAGAGGAAAGTTCGCCATTAATATCACATTTATTTAACTTTTTTCACCGAGGGAGGTGATTTTTAGATAAAAAAACGCCGCATACGTATGCAATGCGGCGTAAGGGACACTCCGCTATAAAAATAACGGTGTTATTAGGGAAAAGAAAAAAGAAAATGTTAAATTACGCAAAGGCTCCTTGCGTAGCAGTACACACGTAAATGTCGGCATGATATCCGGTTTCATTAAAATAGTTATCTGCGACACATTGCTTAACATCGTTGACACGGTCTGTGGGTACTAGCGCGACAACACAACCGCCAAAACCGCCCCCCGTCATTCGTACACCACCAGTGTTGCCGATAAGTGAATGAATAATTTTAACGAGGTAGTCAATGGGCGGAACGGTAATTTCAAAGTCATCTCGCATTGACGCATGAGACGCTGCCATTGCCTCACTAACAGTGACGATATCGCCATTTTTCAAAGCGGTACTGGCACTTAGGGTACGCGCATTCTCGGTAATGATGTGCTTGGCTCTGCGATACACCACGTCAGGCATATGAGGCTTCGCTTTTTCAAGCATGTCGATAGATGCTTCACGCAATGAAGATACACCTAATAAAGATGCGCCTTGTTCGCATTGTTCACGTCGCAAATTATATTCACTGTCCACCAAACCACGTTTCACATTGGAATTAATGATGACAATTTGGTGAGATGCGGGTAAAGGCGAATGAGCAATGTTTAGCGACTGGCAATCCAACAACATCGCATTACCTTCTTTACCCATCGCTGAAATCAGCTGATCCATGATACCGCACGAACAGCCAACGAAGGTATTTTCCGCTTTTTGCCCCAGGAGGGCGGCTTTCACGCCATCTACGGGTAATTCATACAACGCACTCAAGGCTTTAATAATAGCAACCTCAAAGGAAGCTGAAGAACTTAGGCCTGCCCCTTGTGGCACGTTACCAGTCACAAAGAGGTTTGCCCCTTTAAGCCCGGCAACGTCTTCGTGCAGAACCTTAACGACACCACGTACATAGTTTGCCCATCCCTGCTCTTCATCATATTCAATATTGTCGATGGCAAAGGCGTTAGTTGCATTGCTATAGTCCCTCGCTGTCACCACAATCTTATTGTCATCGCGGGCTGACGCTGCCACCCAGGTGCCGAAATTGATGGCGGCGGGAAAGACGAAACCCTGATTATAATCTGTATGCTCGCCAATGAGGTTTACGCGCCCAGGAGCATGGGCAACGAGGGCTGGTGCGTGGGCAAAATGTTGTTCAAATTCTGCAGACAGCAATTGCTTATCCATTGTTATTCTCACGTTTCTTATAGTGCTGAACGGGCAATGCCTTTAAACGGTCGGCTGCCTGCTCAGGGGTTAAATCCCGTTGTGCTTCAGCCATCATTTCGTAACCCACCATGAACTTTCTAACACTTGCGGAGCGAAGAAGTGGCGGAAAGAAATGCGCATGAAGCGTCCACTCAGGGTGTGCCTGATTGTCAAAAGGCGCACTGTGCCATCCCATTGAATACGGGAAGGAAGTTTCAAATAAATTGTCGTAGCGAGTAGTAATTTCGCCAATAATTTCTGCTAGCGACTCGGTTTGTTGGTCACTAATGCTATCTAACGACTGCACATCAAACAGAGGTAACAACAAGGTTTCGAATGGCCAAGCCGCCCAATAAGGTACAACCACAACCCAATGGTTATTTTGACAAACCACACGTTCTTGTTTTTCTACTTCCTGGCGAGCATAGTCGAGCAATAACGGACGAGAGTACGTGCTGTAATACTCGCCCAATTGGGTTAACTTTTTCGCTGGGTCGGATGGCAAATGCTGCTGCGCCCATACCTGCCCATGGGGGTGAGGGTTTGAACACCCCATCATAGCGCCTTTATTTTCAAACACCTGGACCCACTGGTATTGTTGACCTAAGTCCGCGGTTTGCTTCTTCCAGCAATCAACAACTTGCATACGCTGGTCGTTGGTCAGTTCAGGCAATGTTTTACTGTGATCCGGCGAAAAACAAATAACTCGGCTACATCCCTGCTCTGTTTGGAATTGAAAAAGCCCCTCTGATTCACTGGCGTCTTCCGTGTCTTTTTTCAGTGCTGCAAAGTCATTCTCAAATACGAAAGTACCCGTATAGTCAGGGTTAATTTCACCATTAATACGGGTATTACCTGCACATAAATAACAGTTAGGATCGTAACTTGGTTTTTGCTCGTTTGAAGGCTCTTCAGATTGCCCCTGCCAAGGACGTTTTGCGCGATGTGGCGATACCAACACCCACTCGCCAAGTAGCGGGTTATAACGACGATGGGGATCGTTTGTGGGGTCGAACGGGGTTGCCATAAATACTCTCACCATATTAGAAGGCCAGACATGCCAAAAAGCAATGCCTGGCCACCTATCTGAATTACGGGTTAAACGTTTACCCTAAATAGTAAACGAAGCCTAGCTTAATTTCAAACGAGAAAGAAAACTATTTGTTAAATAAATTACACGTTTTGTTTACGTTTATTGCCACTTACCTATTTGTCTCTCGTTAAATGTGCTCGAATGTGTAGCGAATGTACGCCTTGTAAGGAGCCTCGGGGGTCGCAATACAATCAGGGAACTCTGGGCGATTCGGCGAGTCAGGAAAATACTGCGGCTCTAAACAGAGTGCGCCCAATTGAGAAGTTGATTGCAAGCTTCCCGTGTAAAACTGCAAACCGGGCAAATCAGTATAGAGCGACATACAAATCCCCGTGTCTGAGCTCGCCACTTTCGCCTGAGGCTGCCCCTCTACACTGGGTAAAAGCACGTAGTTGTGGTCGTAGCCACACACCAGCTCATAAAGTGGATGAGACTTATTGCTTTGCGTTTCAATGGCCTTTTGCTGACTAAAATCAAACGGGGTATTGGCGACATCCACATAGTGCCCCGTGGGTAATAGAGTGCTATCCACATCGGTTATTTTTTGGCTATGTATTTGAACTTCTGTAGTGCCCACTGTGGCCTGCTTACTGAGAGTAAAATAGGCATGTTGGGTTAAGCTTAGCGGGGTAGCTTTATCGGTGGTGGCATGAAGCTCCAGCAATAAGGCGTTGTCATTGCTAAGTGTATACACCGCTGTAACCTCAACGTTTCCAGGGAATCCCCCTTCACCGTCTTCACTACTAAGTGAAAAATGGACAGAGGCCTCACTGTCAGATTTGCAGACTTTCGACTGCCATACCTTTTTATGAAAGCCAGCAATGCCGCCATGCAGATTATGTTCGCCGCCATTCTTATCCAACTTGTACACTGCGTTATCAAGGGTAAAAGTTGCATTACCTATGCGGTTTGCAAACCGACCCACAATAGCCCCCTTGTAACTAGGGTCGTCAATATAGGCGTGTAAATCGGGAAGTGATTGAACACAAGCATGTAGCTGCCCTGCTCGGTCAGGCACTTGAATATCATGAATAATCCCACCTAAACTAAGTAGCGTGACTTTCATGCCATTGTCGTTAATCAGCGTAAAGGCATTAACCACCTTTCCTTGGTAAACACCAAACTCAGTGCTTTGAACTTTCATAACAATATATTAACCTTTCACAATTGATGATTGGCACTGCATTAGCAGTGTCTGCTCAATAGATGTTAAGGAGGGTATACGTTTTCTTGAAAATTTACATCACCTAATAAAACAACATGTTTATGATTTTTTGTAAAATTCCTGTACGCTGTACCCCTAAAACGAATACAGAGACACCCATTTTCATCGGCAATTCTATGCCTTTATTTTAGGCACTAGTGTCGATTTGCCCTTATTTAACTAATTAAAAAGACTGCATATTTGTTCTCATGGCTACAATAAAAGATATTGCACAAGCAGCTGGTGTATCCCTAGCAACCGTATCTCGCGTCATTAACGATGGCCCCAAGGTTGGGAAGGAAACTCGCAAACGGGTAAAACGCATTATGGAAGAAATGGGTTACCGTCCCAATGCAAATGCCCGGGCGCTGGTAACCAAACGTAGTGCTTCTTTAGGTGTGGTATTAGCCGAATTGCACGACCCCTTCTTTGCCATGTTAGCCCACGGCGTAGAAACCGTTACTCGTAAGAATAATGTTCAAATACTGCTTAGTGCTGGCTCCATTGAACAAGACACCGAACGCCGCGCCATAGAAATTTTACTTGAGCACAGAGTAGAAGCGATGGTGGTTCATAGCAAAGCCCTTGATGACCAAACTCTTATTGACTTTGCCAAACAAATTCCCGGGTTTGTACTGATTAACCGCTATATCCCCGAAATTGCTAATCGATGCGTGTGGCTTGATAACGTGACGGGTGGGCGATTGATGGCAGAGTACGCTATCGGCCAAGGCCACAAAAGCTTGGCCGTAATTAGTAGCCAATACAGGATTGACGACCCTAATCACAGATTACAGGGTATACGAGAAGCAATGAAAGCCGCTGGCATCGATTTGCCTGAAAGCATGATTGAATACGCGTCTCCAGACCAGGAAGGCGGCGAGCTTGCTATGCAGAACTTATTAGCGACTGGGGCTAAATTTACCTCAGTGTTGGCCTATAACGATGCAATGGCGTCAGGCGCAATGACAATGCTACAAGATCACGGCATAAGCGTACCAGACGACGTTTCGGTAGTTGGGTACGATGATGTGTTACTTGCGAAATACTGCCGACCTAAATTGACGACGCTGCGCTATCCTATTGAAATGATGGCGGCAAAGGCCGCTGAGCTTGCCCTTAAATATGCAAGTGGGATTCAGCCAGAGGAAGGCTTAACCTTTAAATATACCCCTACCATTGTTAAACGTGACTCATTGACCCGCGTTTAACGCCACTTCCATATAAAAAATTTCATGGATGCGTGGTATTGACAACGCTTTGATAGTGATCGGTAAAGAAAAATCTTTATCCCCAAGAGACCAGTTTGCGTGATCCTTACTCAGATGACGATCAATCTACGCAGTGATCTTGAATAAATACGCCACAACCCTTGATATTATTGCGCTAACGTGATCCGACCAGCTTCATTGGTGGGATCTCGACCAGACCCCACCCTACGGCAATTTGTGAGTTAATAACAAGTTGATCCACACTTTATCCACAGGCCAAATCGTTAGCCCACACTGCTAAATATCTGACAAACTAGCGATAAAAACGCGATAGTCTGCCATAGCACGGTCGCTTTTCAATGTGGCATTGTGCGTAGCCTTGGGAATAATAGAAAGACGTTTTTGAGTACTCGCAGCATTATTCATTAGTGACTGACTAATCGCTGGCGGGGTAACACTGTCGTCTGCGCCTACAAGCATCCACAGTGGCCCTTCGTAATGCCGTAAAATCGGTGCTATCTGCATCAAGTGAACTTCAGGATGCAGCTTCATTGAAGTGATTGAATTTGAAAACGAAGGAACCATGTTGGCAATGAGATCAGAGATATTGTTAAATGCACCATCAAGTACTAGACCGTCGATAGGCTTATTGGCAGCCACGTAGCTTGCAAAATAACTTCCCACGCCTCGCCCGTGTACTATGGTGGGCAACGCTTCATCAAAAATACCTTCTGCATAATCAAAAATGGTCAATGCATCGTCTTTAATCGCATTAATACTAAGTTTACCCGACTTTTCACTGGCACCAACACCTTGGTAATCCATCCATAAGATATTAGCTGGTAGTGTACCTAGGCGATGTAAAATGCTGTTATTTTCGCTTAGCGGCATTCGGTTATCGGGGTAGAAAATAATATTTACTTTCGGTTTTGGGTATGACGCCGCGACACCTCTTAACACAAGGCCCTGCGCATTTGTTATTTCAACTCGGGTGATACCTGCAGATGTTTTGTCCTGCTGAATGGCTGCATGAAGTTTGGTGGTATTTAATGGTTTGTTTTGGTTGTCTTGGTAGAAGAAAGCACTTGGCGTTACATTTATTGCGCACGCACTTAACCCAATAGCAATAAAGAAAACTATCAATCCTCTCGTCATTTTCACATTCAATCCTTGATGAATAAGTGTTCATTAAAGCAAACTCATGGGTGCGAGACAAGCACAGCTCATCAATCCCCTCTTTATTGGACACCCACTGTTATTTAGACACACACGGAGGAACATGGACACCCACTTTAAAAGTGAGTGTCCATGTTTCTCATCTTTTTACATGTGTGTCTCAGTCATGCCGTTTGAAACAAGTTGACACACATGTTCCATTCTTAAACCTATAAGCTAGCGATATACTCAGAATGATTGGCGATTAAGATACACCGTTAACCACACACATAGATTGGAATTTATTATCAATGAAAATGAAAGTACCATTAAAATTTCAGCTGCTTTTACTGGCCACCTTTACGTTATATGCGTGTGAATCTACCCAAGATTTAGAAACCACACTCATTCCTGAAGCTAATAAAAAGGCCCACCAAAAAACGTTAGCCAATGCAAAGCGGTGCGCTTTAACACTATCGTCATTAACAGACAACCGAACCAGCAAAACGCTTGTCTTACATGAAACAAATAATGAAAGTCTATCAGACCCTGTTTTCCAATGGCTGAGCGAAAGTTTGACCGAAATGAACGTTTTATCAGATACAGATAACAAGGTTAGCGTTAACGTCTCACTTGAACGCGCCTTTTTAAAAACCCTCAATGACAAGATATCAGCCACCGTTGTGTTAAACGTTGCGCATAAAACCAATGTTGATACCGAGTTCTCATCATCTCAAGTGTATCGAGGGCAAAGCTTCATACTGGCTGAAACTGAGAGATCTGATGAAAAAGAGAGCAAAAATCGCGTCTATTCTCTTGCGGTAAAGAAAGCGATAAATCAAGCAAGTCAAAGAGTTAAGACCGGCTTACTTCACTTATGCGTTTAGCAATATATTACAGTCCAGTTTGCACTTGGCCGTTGATGACCATAATACAGGCCATACCGGCATTCACTGCGGCCTGCCTACCCATTTCTGTATCTTCAAATACAACACAGTTTTCCGGCGCAATACCCATTTTTTTAGCTGCTAGCAAAAAGGTATCCGGGTGAGGCTTCCCTTTAGCGACATCATCAGATGTCACCAACGCGTGTAATGGGTCAAGTAAATTGTGCTGAGATAACAACCAGGTGGCATGTGCTCTGTCAGAGCCAGTCCCTACTGAAATAGGCTTACTGCCTATGTATCGTTGGAAAATAATGTGGGTGTCTTCAATAAGCGCTGGAAGGTCTTCAAGCTCATCGAATACCTTCTTTTTAAATGCCGCGACGGCATATGGGTCATGCTCACAGCCGTACCTTTTATTTAATAAAACAGCCGTTTCAGCAGTAGGGACACCACCAAGGCTATGATGGTATTCTCTATCAAATGGGTAACCAAACTCACGACAAGTTACTTGCCAAGCTTCAACGTGAACGCCCATAGAATCCACTAAGGTACCATCCATATCAAAAATGATACCTTGGTAGCGTGATAAATCTATCATTGGTGTCTCCTCCTTGCTCAGCCAATACTCTTTTTTACGTTATCTTGTTTTGGGAGTATAGCGCTTAGCCACTTTCCAACACTTTACGCGCTTCTACCGCATTGAAGTCTCGATTCACTTTTAAATATGCCGCATTACTATTACTGTTTAACGTCACTTCTAATACTCCTGACACCTGCATTAGCTTTGCGGATAAATGGTGATTAGGTGCCACAGTATTGTCCAAACTCATGGTGATACGCTTTACTCGGCTCACTTCTTTTAACCCACTCAACACCACGACCCAAATGAGAGTACTTATGGCCCCCACTAAATAAGCCGCTTCTGGTGAGAAAATATTGGTGACAATGCCTGAAAGCATACCACCTAAAAACGCGCCGAAAAACTGGAAGCTGGCGTAAATCCCCATTGCAGTGCCCTTTTGTCCGGCAGGGGCAATACTTGAAACTAAAGCGGGAAAGTTTGCTTCTAAATAGTTAAAGCCGGTAAAAAACAACACCACAGCAGCCGACGTAACCCACCAACTATTGTCTTTGAGTGCGAGTCCTAAGAACGCAGCGCCCATCAGTGAGACACCCACAAAAAGATATGATTTAGGCGTTCTTCCTCGTGCCATCCCCATCATAATGATGAGCCCCAGGACAGACACGCCCAGTACGGGTAAATACAGTGTCCAGTGACTGTCCAAAGTCATGTCAAAATGCAAAAGTGTCACGGGCAGCTGTACGAAAAGTAGTGTTATTAGCATGTGCAACACCATAACACTTACATTTAAACGCCATAGTTGAGAAGAGAAGACGAGCTCGGCAAGTTGACCTTTTTGCGGGAGGGTATCACCGCTGCTCACCTTGACGCCATTGGGAACAACCCATTTAACGAGGGGCATACAAAGTACAGCGAGCACCCCAGTCACCGAAAAAATACCGGCTAGCCCCCAACTTTTAGCAATAAGAGGCCCAATGATAACCGCAAGGTAAAAAGAAAATCCGATGGCAATCCCGATAATAGCGAGCACTTTGGCCCGCTGGCTCTCTCGACTAACATCAGTGGCCAATGCCATAATGGCTCCGGCAATTGCACCGGCCCCTTGCAGTATGCGACCCACTATCATCCACGCCATAGTATCAGCTTGGGAGGCAATAAAGCTGCCCAAAGCAAACACTGCTAAGCCCAACAAAATAACCGGTTTTCTACCCCATTTATCAGACATCATACCCATGGGAATTTGTAACGCGGCTTGCGTGAGGCCATAACCACCAACAGCAAGGCCCACCATTAACGGGGAATAATCAGGATAGTCCATGGCTGCAACGGCCAATACAGGCATCACCATAAACAAACCCAACATACGTAAAACGTACACCAAGGCAAGCGCCAGTGAGGCGCGCAATTCCAGAGCGTTCAAACCGTTAAAGTCCTCTAATTCATGATGGGCGCGAAGTGTAGCATAATATAAGCGCCTTCCCACGTTTCTAAAAACCGATTAATCTAATCTTAAGGTGATCCCTTCAATACACAGCGAGTATAATTTCAAGGTACGTTGCCATATCACTTTGCTTGACACCTATGGCATACTGATTCTTTTTTCTCTCACTTAGGCTTCAATGGATAAAATCGAAATTCGCGGTGCCCGCACCCACAATTTAAAAAACATCGATTTAACACTGCCAAGAGACAAACTGGTGGTGATAACCGGACTTTCTGGCTCGGGGAAATCATCCCTTGCTTTCGATACCCTTTATGCGGAAGGCCAACGACGATATGTAGAATCGTTGTCTGCCTATGCGCGTCAATTCCTTTCCATGATGGAAAAACCCGATGTCGACCACATTGAGGGGCTTTCACCTGCTATATCCATTGAGCAAAAATCGACATCACATAACCCCCGCTCGACGGTGGGCACTATCACAGAGATATACGATTACTTAAGGTTGATGTTTGCACGAGTGGGTACACCACGATGCCCCGACCACGATGTGCCGCTGGACGCACAAACCGTCAGCCAAATGGTTGATAAAGTGTTGGCGATGCCCGAAGGCAGTAAGCTCATGCTTCTCGCGCCTATTGTTAAAGAGCGCAAAGGCGAGCACGTTAAAACGCTACAAAACCTGTCGGCACAAGGTTTTATTCGTTGTCGAATTGATGGCGAAGTGTGCGACCTTTCAGATCCACCAGAACTCGACCTTCATAAAAAACACACGATTGAAGTGGTTGTAGACCGCTTTAAGGTGCGTGAAGACATGGCCCTAAGGCTTTCAGAGTCGTTTGAAACCGCCTTAAGTCTGGCTAACGGAAACGCCGTTGTGGCTGATATGGACGACAAAGACGCAGAAGAAATCATTTTTTCTGCCAATTTCGCCTGCCCGCATTGCGGTTACAGCTTAAGCGAACTTGAACCCCGCCTGTTTTCTTTTAATAACCCCGCTGGTGCGTGTCCAACATGTGATGGCCTAGGCACTCGCCAGTTCTTCGATCCCGCACGGGTAGTCGGGAACGCAGAATTAAGCCTAGCCGGCGGTGCCATACGCGGCTGGGATAAACGTAGCTACTATTATTTTCAAATGCTACAAGCGGTAGCTGATCACTACAGCTTCGACTTATCCGTACCGTTTGAATCCTTAGATGATAAACACAAAGAAATTGTGCTTTACGGTTCTAAAGGTAAATCACTTACGTTCAAGTACATCAATGAACGTGGTGACATTATGGAACGTAAGCATCCGTTTGAAGGCATTATTCCAAACATGGAACGCCGCTACCGAGAGACTGAATCGAATTCGGTGCGTGAGGAATTAGCTAAATATTTAAGTCAGCAACATTGCAGTAGCTGCAATGGAACCCGCTTGAGGGTGGAAGCCCGAAATGTGTTTATTCAGGATACAACGCTACCGGCCATCGCAGAGATGTCGATTGCGGGTGCTTATGAATTCTTCGAAAACTTAGATTTAGCCGGTCAAAAAGCACAAATTGCAGAGAAGATATTAAAAGAAATCCTCGACCGCTTACGTTTTTTGGTTAACGTTGGTCTTAATTATTTGTCGATGTCACGAAGTGCCGACACCCTTTCAGGGGGTGAAGCACAGCGTATTCGCCTTGCCAGTCAAATAGGCGCGGGGTTAGTGGGTGTTATGTATGTGTTGGATGAACCTTCTATCGGGTTGCATCAAAGAGACAACGAACGCCTGCTTAAAACCCTAACGCATTTACGTGACCTCGGTAACACCGTGTTAGTAGTAGAGCACGATGAAGACGCCATTCGAGAAGCAGACTACGTGGTGGATATTGGCCCGGGTGCAGGTGTGCATGGTGGCCAAATTATCGCAGAAGGTCAGTTGGATGATATTTTAAAAAGTGAGCAATCACTTACTGGAAAGTACCTTTCTGGTAGAGAAAAAATAGAAATACCTACAGCGCGAAACGCGGTTAAGAATGACCAATGGTTAACGTTAGAGGGCGCAACGGGGAATAACCTTAAGTCGGTAGACTTAAAAATTCCTACTGGGGTGATGACTTGCGTCACAGGCGTGTCTGGATCGGGTAAATCTACCCTTATTAACGACACGTTTTACAAGATAGCACAACGAGAATTAAACAAAGCGACAGCCTCCGAGCCTGCCCCTCATAAATCTATGCATGGTTTGGAAAACCTCGATAAGGTTGTGGATATTGACCAAAGCCCTATTGGGCGAACGCCACGTTCAAACCCTGCCACCTATGCGGGTATATTTACCCCAATTAGGGAAATGTTTGCCGGAACGCAAGAAGCTCGCTCTCGTGGCTACAAACCGGGCCGGTTCAGCTTTAATGTTAAAGGCGGACGATGTGAAGCGTGTCAGGGCGATGGGGTCATAAAGGTAGAGATGCACTTTCTTCCAGATGTTTATGTACCTTGCGATGTATGTAAAGGGAAACGCTATAACAGAGAAACGCTTGAAGTTAAATATAAAGACAAAAACATCCATGAAGTGTTAGAAATGACGGTTGAAGATGCGCGTAACTTTTTTGACGCTATCCCGGCAATTTCACGTAAGTTGCAGACACTCATTGATGTAGGATTGTCTTATATACGTTTAGGGCAGGCTGCTACCACCCTATCAGGCGGCGAAGCACAGCGGGTTAAATTAGCAAAAGAGCTGTCAAAGCGAGATACTGGGCAAACTTTATACATTCTAGATGAGCCCACCACTGGCCTACACTTTCACGATATTAAACAGTTACTTGCGGTATTGCATAGACTACGTGACCATGGCAATACTGTGGTGGTTATTGAGCACAACCTGGATGTAATAAAAACTGCAGACTGGATTGTAGACTTGGGCCCTGAAGGTGGTTCAGGTGGTGGCCAAATAATCGCAGAGGGCACGCCTGAGCACGTAGCTGAACAAGAGGTCTCTCATACCGGTCGATTCCTAAAACCAATGCTTGAGAAACAGCGCTAGCACCAAGCTAATACAACGACACATAGCCCCCCGAAACATGGACACCCACACTTTTACTGTGGGTGTCTTTTTATCTGTTTTATCTGCAGGTACTATTAGCCAGTGTGGCTGTCAAATTCGTGCTTTGCAGCTTGTATCGCTAACCCTTCACAAACAGAGTTAAAGGCGTCATTCTCTAGCCTAGGCAGGCCCGTTAATAATGCTTCGTATAACGCATCCACAACAATTGGTGACAAGCTCATCCCACCTGTAATCATAACCATCTCTGGCTTTTCAGGGCTTTTATCTAAACACTCAACCACAAGTTTTTTAACTTTGTCTAACCAAGGTTTTAGCGCTATTTTCAGCATCTCCTGGCTAATATTGACATCAAAACCTTCTTCTATGTAGTGTAATGGCAGGGTGATCGTTGACTTTGACGATAGCAATTCCTTCGCCATACGCACAGAGTTGACTACGCGAGCAGATAGTTTTTCTTCTTGAACAGTCAAGAGACGCTCAAGCTGAGCAGTCTCTCTTGTAACAGACATGGTCTGTGAAATATCCAGCCCATAGTCGTCTGAGAAGAATCGTGTAAGCGCCGGTATGTTATCAACCGCGCACATATCAGAAAAATACGTCGGGGGAACAGGTAAGCCGTTTATCATTTTAAGCCCCATGCCCATATCAGGGGCTACCGCTTTTAGCAGTAAGCCCTTGTCGCAATCCATTCCACCTAGTCTACGGCCAGTAACAGACAATAAGTCTTGGCTACGATCTAGCTGATTTGTTCGCTTGGGAGATAATTTAATACAACAAATATCTGTTGTACCGCCGCCAATATCTACAATAAGCGTAGTCGTGTCTTTTGGAAGTGTACGCTCTATTTTGTACGCAGCAGCTATTGGCTCATCGAGAAAATTAACTCCCGAAAAACCTGCTAACCTAGCTGCTTCTGTCATTATCTGAATGGCCTGAGCGTTGCCTTCTTCTCCCCGTGTACCATGAAACTTAACGGGTCTACCTATCACTGCTGTAGAAACATGGCGATTAAGCTGCTCTTCTGCACAACGTTTAAAATAGGCAAGTTGCTTCGCAATAATGCCAATAAAAGCGTGTTTTTGATCGCCGTCTAGCGACGCCCCTAGAAAGTTTTTTGGTGAATAGATAAGACGACCTTTATTGGGCGTTTTTAAAAAGCGACGAAAGCCTTCTTCACCAAACGCAAACTTACCATATTCTACTAACCGCAATAGTGGAATTTCGTCTAACGACATGGCATGCATTAGTTGTTGAATGGCTTTGCGCTGCAATGAAGGCTTGTTGTGAAATTCGGCCCGCAGGGAGTCTATTCTATCGCTGTATAATGACTGCTCTTTAGGATCGCTCGCCGAATAATACCCTTGCTTCGCCTTATCAATTTTTTCGTTCAGCGCACGTTTGAGCTGAGCCACTTTTGCTTCAACCATAGCGTCAGGCGGCGGGGGGAGTTCATCATCGAAATAGATGAATACTGAAGAGCGTATTTTGTTGCCCTTCTTGTCTTGTGGGTCAAGTTTTATATGCTGATGGGTAGCACCATCAAAATACACAACTTCAGAATTTGACGTGCCGTAATCAATCCCAATCGCAGTCATAACCGTTCATAAATTAGCGCTTTTTGTGGATTGTAAATGAAAAAACTAGCACACCCAAAGAAAAACATTCCCAACAGCACTCATGCTGTTGGAAAAATCATCTTTGCTGCTATATTTTCTTAAATTACGAGTTTGCGTTCGGCGTGCGCTAGGCTGATACAAGTAGAAAACTGTGTTTCAATATTGGTTACCATTAATGACCATTTAGCTTGCGCTAAACCTACCCGAGTGAGAATTGGCTCACAATCTAAGGGAATAGCGCCAAGTTTATCTGCACGTAATTGGCGACCTGTTTCGTCAACCAAGAGTAAGTAATCTTTCAAGTCAAAAGGCAGTCCCTTTCGAACATGAGTACTATTGTTGACAAAGGGCATGAGCTTTTTGGGTTGCGTGTTATTTTTTGCAGCCCTAACTCTTCGCTTTACACTAGTGTGGGGGGAATGCTCGGGAGTGTCCGCTTTCCCCGCGCGAATGGGATTCAAGTCTACATAGGCCATGCAGGCAAGCAATGCTCCCTCATCAAGTAAAGCTTGAGATTTAAAGCGGCCCTCCCAAAAGCGCCCTGTACACGCGTCTTCTTTATTTGCCATTCTGGCAATGTATTCATTCAACAAGCGCATAAACCAGCTGATATCGTAAAGGCGTTGCCGATAAACCTTTATAGACGCGATTACACTTAATAACTCAGGCTCAGAAAGTGAATTCCGCTGCTTTTTATCCATGTATCTACGGGTGAGCACTGTGCCTTTGTGAAGCATATGCCATCGTTTTAACACTTCATCGCTGCTCATCGCACATGCCTTGGTTTTATCAACGTGCAGGACTAAATGTGTATGATTGCTCATTACTGCAAAGGCACATATGTCGATTGCAAAAATACTAGCCAGTTTTAAAGCCCTATTTTCAATAACTTGCCGTCGATGGTTATTATTTTTACCCGTCAACTCGTCCACGCCACACAAATACGCCCTACGAACACAGCGTGATACGCAGTGATAATACGGCGTACTATCCAAGCAAATTAACGACTTACGAGGCCTTGGCATACGTGAAATCCAAGAAAAAGGGCATGACAATTATGTTGCAGCAAAAAACAGTAGGTTAAAACTGTATCTTGGGACAGGAATCCCGAAATAAGTAAAAAAACGAAACTATGCGAAACAAAGACACTCACTTTTCAACACGCCTTCAATTGGCTGTCCAAATTCAGGTCTGTGGATGTCAATAATTAGTGAGTGTCCATAAGTTTTGTTTTATGGCGGTTTCCGCGAGCGCCTAAAAGCAAGTATGCTGAATTCGACTTTGGTTAATGCTAGAGTGAGGAAAAATGCAGCCACAATGTAAAACACTATTATGAATGATGAAACACCATTGCTGACGTCTTTTGACGTTCGTTTTTGTGAAACAGACGCCTTGCAACATGTCAGTAATACCGCTTTAGTCGCGTGGTTTGAAGCCGCAAGAGAACCTATTTTCCGTATATTCACCCCCTCCCTCGATTTAAAGAACTGGCCGTTAATACTTGCAAGTTATAAAGTCGATTTTTTAGGGCAAATTTTTTACGGTAAGCCCGTTACCGTAAAGACCTTTATTAGTCGCCTGGGTACGAGTTCATTCGATGTGTTTCAAGAATTATGGCAAGACGAAAAGTTATGCGCTAAGGGCGTAACAACCATGGTGCATTTTGATTATGCAAATCAACGTTCAGCCCCTATCTCTCCCGATATTAAACAAGCATTAATGGTGCATTTCAAAGATACCAAATAATACTGTTAGAGCACATTAATGCCTTGCATGGGGGGACTCCCCATGCACAATCTCGTTAAGATATTTAAAACATTTGTATCGATTCACCCGATAGACGATAGCCGACAGAGGCAATATCACCTTGCCAACCATCCGTTGATAGTGTGCCTGTCACCCAAATAGCGTCATAAATATTATCGATAGGTATACCCTTTTCAAATTTTACGTAAACAATTTGATTCGAAGGCGGGGGTGGTACATGTATGCAGGCACCAAAGTAAGGCACTAGTAAAAACTCGGTAGTGAGTGTCTCAGTCCCCTCAAGTGGCACGACGAAGCCTGGGATTTTCACTCGCTTACCATCATAAGCATCGACCACTGGCGCATCTGGTTGCAGTTGGCTCATTTCCCCGTTGTGTTGGACAGAAGGTGGTGCTAACTCATTGAAGCCTTCGGGGACCAAGTCTTCCCAATATACTTCTAATACAGTTTCAGCCGCCGCTCCTTTGCACGCTAAGGCCAGCAATAGGGTGCTAAGCACAACAATAAATTTTACCCTAAGGTTTCGCATAACTCTCTCGTTTAAAATAAAAAAGGGCTGGTTATTACCAGCCCTTTTTAACACTTTTTACAGTCAGCGTGAATTATTCTGCTTCGAATCGCTCAACACTTGAGACAATTTCAGCTTTTGCAGCGGCCGCATCTTCCCAGCCGTCAATTTTAACCCACTTTCCAGGCTCTAAATCTTTATAGTGCTCAAAGAAGTGCTCGATTTGCTTAAGAAGTAGTGGAGGTACATCTGCAATTTCATGGACATCACGGTAAATTGTAGAAAGCTTATCCACCGGTACTGCAAGTATTTTTGCGTCTTTACCAGACTCATCCGTCATGTTCAGTACGCCTACAGGGCGGCACTTAATCACAGAGCCAGCTAGTAGAGGGAATGGCGTCATAACAAGCACGTCAACCGGATCACCATCTTCTGACAATGTGTTGTTCACATAACCGTAGTTAGTTGGGTAGTGCATGCACGTGGCCATAAAGCGGTCTACAAACATCGCGCCCGTGTCTTTATCTACTTCGTATTTCACTGGATCAGCGTGAGCTGGGATCTCAATGATTACATTCACTTCATCAGGCAAGTTCTTGCCAGCAGAAACAGCACTTAAGCTCATTCTATTGTCCTTACAATAATAGATTAGAAATTTTGCCCGTAAGTATACGGTGACAGCGGCAAAATAAAAACGATTTAAGACGCTTGTCTTACTGATCAGCCCTAATTTTACCGCTTTTTAAGGTTTACTCGCTCTTTGTTGCGTAGCTCAAGCACGTTTCTACTTCATCTTTAGAGCCAATAATGCAAGGCACACGTTGATGAATTTCTTCAGGCATAACCTCTAGAATACGGCCCTCTCCCGTTTCCGCTTTACCGCCGGCCTGCTCCATGAGAAAGGCCATTGGGTTTGCTTCATACAGCAAGCGTAATTTACCCGGTTTGGATGGGTCGCGGTTGTCGAAGGGGTACATGAAGATACCGCCGCGACACAATAAACGATGAATATCTCCTACCATCGCGGCGACCCAACGCATATTGAAGTTTTTGCCCCTTGGCCCGTCTTTGCCCGCTAGCAGGTCGGCAATATACGCTTGCATTGATGGTTCCCAATGGCGTTGATTAGAGGCATTAATTGAAAACTCAGTCGTTTGCTCGGGCACTTGAATATTAGGGTGAGTTAATAAAAAGCCACCGTGAGTTTTATCCAAGGTGTAAATATGTGTGCCTCTGCCTGTAGTTAGCGCCAACATTGTTGATGGGCCATAAAGCACATACCCTGCTGCAACTATTTGCGTTCCCGGCTGTAAAAACGCTGATGGGTCTTCAGGCTCCATCCATTGCGGTGCATGGGTAATTGAAAATATAGTACCGATTAAGCTGTTAATTTCGGTATTCGATGAGCCATCTAAAGGGTCGAAACTAACGAGGTATTTACCTTCTGGATTACAAGGTACTACATCGTCCTCTTCTTCTGATGAAATGGCTTTTACATACCCAGATTCTCGAAGTGTATCTTTTAAAATATGGTTTGAGATTACGTCGAGCTTCTTTTGTGTTTCGCCCTGTACATTTTCAGATAGTGTAGAGCCAAGCACGCCAGCCAGTGCGCCCTGGCTTACGCGGAAAGATATCTCTTTACAACCAGCTAATAAGGTACGAATGAGCAGAATCAACTCAAGGGGTGCACCGTCTTTTTGCAATTGGGAATTTAAACGTTTCATTAAATGTAAGCCTTTTTTTCGTGTGTAGGGTGTAATGATACGAGGTGCGCAGTTTTCCATTCTGGCTTTTCTCTCGTAACACCAACAAGCTAAAACCCGCCTGTTAAGGGCACATTCATAATTACAGTACAGTAAAATCAATGCTAAACCGATTGTAACCATGTTCTTACTGAATTAGAACATGCTAAATCAACGCCATTTACACAGCATACCAGTTTAATACTTTACCAAGGGGGAACCGGTAAATTGAATTATCTATTCGCTTTCGGGTTCTGATAGAGTACACCTAATAACATGAAAATGAATGAGAATGCGCGATGCATGTACATATTTTAGGCATTTGTGGCAGCTTTATGGGCGGTATTGCTGCTATAGCAAAATCCCTTGGCCACAAGGTAACAGGGTCTGATGCTAATGTTTACCCTCCCATGAGCACACAGTTGGAAGCGCTGGGTATCATGCTTACCGAGGGCTACGATGAAGCGCAATTTTCGCCAGCTCCAGATATTGTGGTTATTGGGAATGCTATGTCACGTGGTAACCCTGCCGTAGAGTACGTCCTTAACCGCAATCTACCCTACACAAGTGGCCCGCAGTGGTTATTAGACAATTTATTAAAAGACAGATGGGTAATCGGTATTGCAGGCACACATGGCAAAACCACCACCAGCAGCATGGTAGCGTGGATCCTCGAGCACGCTGGTTTGAAGCCCGGCTATTTAATCGGGGGGGTGCCAGAAAACTTTGGCGTATCTGCTCGGGTTGGTGACTGTCCATTTTTTGTCATTGAGGCAGATGAATACGACAGTGCGTTTTTCGACAAACGCTCTAAATTTGTGCACTATCGCCCCAAAACGTTAGTAATTAATAATTTAGAATTTGACCATGCTGACATTTTTGCCGACCTTTCTGCTATTCAAACTCAGTTTCATCACTTAGTGAGAATGGTGCCAGAAAACGGCCTAATTCTTACTCCTAATCATACCCCATCAATAGAAGACACCTTGAAAAAGGGGTGCTGGTCATCAAGACAAGCACTGGGTAAAGAGTGGGCTGCAGAGCTGATTAACCAAGACGGAAGTGAGTTTTACGTTGTACATAATGGGTGTCAGGTTGGTTCTGTGAAATGGTCGCTATTAGGTCAACATAATGTAGATAATGCACTCATGGCGATTGCAAGTGCACATCATGCGGGGGTCACCTTGCCTGATGCCATTGACGCGCTGTCCCATTTTAAAAACGTAAAACGCAGAATGGAAATTAAAGGGAATGTGGACGGAATTACCGTATACGACGATTTTGCTCACCACCCTACCGCCATTGCGACCACATTAGATGGCTTGCGAAAAAAAGTGGGACACGCACGTATTTTGGCCGTATTAGAACCTCGCTCCAATACAATGAAGATGGGTGTCCATAAAGATACGCTTGCTGGCGCATGGCACCAAGCTGATGAGGTTTTCCTATTTGAACCTAGCGATATGGATTGGTCTTTATCGTTAGCGGTCGCCCATAGCGAGACACCCACACATTGCTTCAATAACATCGAAAATATTGTGCAAGCGCTCGTGGATACCGCGCAAGATGGTGACCATATTCTGGTCATGAGCAATGGCGGATTTGGTGGCATTCACAGTCAAATTTTAAGCGCCTTGAGCGCGCGGGAACAAAAGGCATAACAATGAAGCACGATAAGCAAGTGACACTTGCGATAACAGGCGCCTCCGGTGCACCCTATGCACTCACCTTGTTGCAATCTTTGGTAAAAGCCGACTATGAGGTATTTGTACTGATATCGTCTGCAGCCAAAGTGGTGTTTGCCACAGAAGAAAACGTAAAAATCCCCTCGCGCCCCAGCGATGCTGCTGCGTTTTTTAGTGAGCAATGCGGTGCAAAAGAAGGGCAGATTCAGGTTTTTGGAAAAGAGGAATGGTTTTCGCCAGTGGCCTCTGGCTCAGCAGCACCACGCAAAATGGTTGTGTGTCCATGCTCAACAGGTACCCTTTCATCCATTGCCATCGGTGCCAGTGACAATCTTATTGAGCGTGCCGCAGATGTAGTGTTAAAAGAACGCGGGCAACTTATTTTGGTGCCAAGAGAAATGCCACTGTCCTCTATCCATCTGGAAAATATGTTAAAACTGTCACAAATGGGTGCCACAATAATGCCTGCGGCACCCGGGTTTTACCACAACCCAAAGACCATAGATGATTTGGTCGACTTTGTTGTGGCAAGAATTCTCGACCACCTCGGTATTGAGCAATCCCTCGTTGCACGCTGGGGCTACCAATCTAAACACCATCAATAGGAACATTTATGTCAGCGTTCGAAAGAACTTTTTTCGCTGTGACGCTTTTCGTGTCTACCACTCTACTTTCAAGTTCACCCGCACTGGGCTGGGGTCAAACCGGTCACCGTGTGACAGGCGCTATTGCGGAAAAATATTTAAGCCCGCTCTCTCAAGCCGCCCTAAAAGACCTGCTCCCTCGTGGTTCTTTAGCTCAAGCGTCAACGTATGCCGATGAAATGCGTTCAGACCCAAGTACGTTTTGGCGCAAAACGGCTTCTCCATGGCATTATGTCACCGTACCTGAGGGTCAAAACTACGTTAACGTAGGTGCCCCAGATGAAGGCGATGCGGTTACAGCGCTCTCACATTTTAAAAGTGTGCTTTTGAATGATGCCTCTACCGCAGAGGAAAAGCGTTTGGCATTGCGTTTTATCGTGCACATTATTGGTGATTTGCACCAACCTTTACATGCGGGGAATGGTACTGACAGAGGCGGCAACGATGAAAAATTGCAATTCTTCTGGCACGATTCCAACTTGCACCGCGTTTGGGACTCCGAAATGCTAGATCAGCGCAAAATGTCTTATACAGAGTGGACAGAGCAACTGAATCGTCAAATTACACCACAAAATATTCGTCAGTGGGCGTCTGTCGACCCATTCGTATGGATTCAAGAAAGCATTGAAATTCGCGACACCATATACCCTGAAGAGGGGGCCGAACTATCCTACGATTATCTTTACAATCATTTGCCTATTGCCACCGAACGTTTGCAAATGGCGGGGATTCGTATTGCCATGTATTTAAATCATATATTTGATAGCGAACACAATAACGCATCATAAAAAAGGAGGCCTTGGCCTCCTTTCTTCATATCAGGATACTATTTCATTCTAAATCAAGCGGTTCTGGCGATAAAATGACACCAGTACTATCGGCGTACAGGTGATCTTCTGGTAAAAAAGTTACCCCGCCAAAGTTCACGGGTACATCAACATCACCAATACTTTCACTTTCAGCATTAACCGGAATGGCCGCTACTGCGAAAACACCAATGTCTAAATCAGCTAAGGTATCAACTTCACGCACACTGCCGTAACACACTATCCCTTCCCAGTCGTTATCTATGGCAATTTGCGCAGACGTTGCATCAATAAGCGCGCGACGAACCGAGCCTCCTCCGTCAATCAGTAATACTTTTCCTGCTCCAGGCTGGGCCAGCACCCTATCAATTAACCCTCTGTCTTCAAAGCACTTAATCGTGGTTACTTCACCACCGAAAGAGTAGCGGCCGCCATAGCTTACAAATATGGGGTCGACAACATCGACACTATCGGCAAATAAATCGCATAATTCAGAAGTGTTGTAATCCATTGCTCTGCCTTACTTTAATTAAGTGAAGTGAATAACTTGATGGGTTTAGCATAGCATTAATTTAACGCTTGAAAACGTTAGATTACGCATCTTGATAAAATTCGAAGGTATTTTTCACATCGACCTCACCTTCCCTTTAATTTAGTGCCGTAATCGGATAATTAGCACATAAATTGCTAGCATTATTGTATTGGTGGCTGTCCACTACGACGTTTGAATGTTGTGACTGTCCATGATTTCCGTGATGATGTGTGTGTCCCACGCATGAAACCTGTGGGTGTCCAATACAGCTTCCGTGATGATGTGTGTGTCCCACGCATGAAACCTGTGGGTGTCCAATACAGCTTCCCTTATCACGCAGTATGTAATAAAGGTTTCTTTTTTTTGTCACCGATTGGTCACAGTTAATTTTTAATCTGTGCATTAATTAATCGCAATGAGGTGCAAGGTGATGAACTTAAAATCCTTGACCAAATACGATACAGATCTTTTTTATTTCATTTACCGGCTAACGGTGAAAAGAGACTGTCGCAGCATTATCTGGTTATCCAAAACCGGCGACGGATACCTTTATTTTGTGATCGGCATGCTACTTTGGGCCTTTGAACCCGAGCATGGCGAGCTATTCCTCTATACCGCGCTGATGGCATATGCGTTGGAACTTCCTATCTATGTGCTGCTTAAGAAAATGTTCAAGCGACCACGCCCCTGTGATTTTCTAATGAATTTAACAGCACATGTCACTCCCTCAGATAAGTTCTCTTTGCCGTCAGGACACACGGCAGCCGCATGGCTTATGGCCAGTATAGTGGCGCACTATTATCCGCCCTTTGCCGTATTGGCCTATTGCTGGGCCTTACTGATAGGGCTATCAAGAGTACTGCTTGGTGTTCACTATCCTTCTGATGTCGTAGCGGGAACCTTACTTGGTATCACTATTGCGTCGTTGAGTATTTCCATTCTGGGGTAACATGAAATTATTGTATGGCGTGCAAGGTACCGGCAACGGGCATATTGCACGAGCACGAATTATGGCGGCTGCCCTTTCGCAGCGTTCAGATATTGACGTTGATTTTGTTTTTACCGGCCGCGCGCCCGATAAATACTTTGATATGGATGTGTTTGGACAGTACCAAACGCTTACAGGGCTAAGCTTTGTTACAAAACGAGGGCGCGTGGATCGCTGGGCGACATTACGCCAAGCGAACGTCAGCCAGTTCATCAAAGATGTGAGGCATTTTGATGCCTCAGGTTACGACTTATTAGTTAACGACTTTGAGCCGGTAACAGCATGGGCGGCTAAACGTCAAAATATTCCCTCCATATCAATTAGTCACCAAGCGGCGTTTGCCTACGATGTACCAAAATCTGGTGATACCCTTATTGACAAAGTTCTCATGAAAAACTTCGCCCCTACCGACATTCAGTTGGGTGTGCACTGGTATCATTTTAATCAACCCATTATTCCGCCATTTGTGGCAGACAAACCCGCTTCTATGCCCGGAAAAGGTCATATTCTTGTGTATTTGCCCTTTGAGGATGTGGCTGATATACAACAAATGTTAGAGCCTATTAGCGATCAAGTTTTTCAGTGTTTTCACCCCAATATCAGTGAAATCAAAGAAGCAGGACATATCCAATGGAATCCCACGTCTAAGCAGCATTTTCAGCGGGCATTGCAGCATTGTAGTGGTGTCATCGCAAACGGGGGCTTCGAACTTTCAAGCGAAGCATTGCAACTAGGTAAAAAGTTACTTATCAAGCCACTACATGGGCAATTTGAGCAATTATCAAACGTGCTGACGTTGAATAAACTCGACCTTTGCCAAACCTTATTTCAATTAGATACTGATATTGTTGAAGAATGGCTAGAAGCACCAGACATCGAAGCCATTGCCTTTCCAGACAATCCAGACGTTCTTATCGATTGGCTCAAAAAAGGGGATTGGAAAGACACACAAACTTTATGCAACGAACTTTGGCAAAACGTGCATTATGGCGATAAAACCCAAGAACGCTTATTGGCTCTTGCATTTTAATCCCGCAATGCGATGATAGCGGCATTTGATGTAGCTTTTGCGGGAAATTTCGTGCTTAAAAAGTGGGTTGTACTAGTTTTTATCACCATGGCATTAACAGGCTGTGGTTACAAAGGGGCGCTATATATTCCTCAAGCGCCTGAGCAAAATGCACCTGACGATGAGTCGAATAATGCAGTGCCTTCAAGCACCTTGCCACGCTCCCCCACCTCCACCTCGGGAGAATCTAATTAATGGATTTTTTTGCTTATAAAAACAACCAACTTTTTGCCGAAGATGTTGCCGTCAGTGACATCGTTAAATCTCATGGCACCCCTTTATACGTCTACTCGCGTGCAACATTAGAGCGCCATTGGCATGCGTTTAACGACGCTATAGGCGAACACCCTCACCTTATTTGCTACGCAGTGAAAGCCAACTCAAACCTTGGTGTTTTAAGTGCCTTGGCAAAACTAGGCTCTGGCTTCGACATTGTCTCTGGCGGTGAACTCGCACGGGTGATTGAAGCAGGCGGAGATGCCAGCAAAGTTGTATTTTCAGGGGTAGGTAAGAAGGCCGATGAAATTGCTTACGCGCTAAATCAAGGCATCATGTGCTTTAACGTAGAGTCTGAACCTGAATTACATCGTATTAATGAAGTCGCTGGCAAACTGGGCAAAACCGCTCCCATTTCTTTGCGTATTAATCCAGATGTTGATGCCAAAACCCACCCTTATATTTCTACTGGGCTGAAAGCCAATAAGTTTGGTATTGCCCGTGAACGCGCCATTCAAACCTACGAGTTAGCCGCTTCACTCCCTCATCTCAATGTAGTGGGTATGGACTGCCACATTGGTTCTCAGCTTACGGAAATTGGCCCCTTTGTTGATGCACTAGAGCGTTTGCTTATTCTCATTGATGAATTAGCTGAAAAAGGCATTGTCATTTCCCACCTCGATGTAGGGGGTGGATTAGGGGTTACCTACAATGATGAAGCTCCTCCACATCCAAAAGAATACGCAGCTGCCATGGCTGAAAAAATGACGGGCCGTGAACAGCTCAAGCTCATTTTAGAACCAGGCCGAGCCATTGCCGCCAACGCTGGTATCTTGGTTACCGAAGTTGAGTTTATCAAGCAAGGGGAAGAGAAAAGTTTCGCCATTGTTGATGCTGCCATGAACGATTTACTGCGCCCAGCCCTTTACTCAGCATGGCAAAATATTATTCCTGTAAATCAACAAACCTCCTCTACGCCTTGTCTTTATGACGTGGTAGGGCCGGTATGCGAAACCGGTGATTTCATTGGTAAAGACCGCGAACTGGCCATTGCCCCAGGTGACTTACTAGCCGTAAGAAGCGCGGGTGCCTATGGTTTTGTGATGGCATCAAACTACAACAGCCGCTGCCGCCCAGCTGAAATAATGGTGGATGGTGACGAGTCAATTGTTGTGCGAGAACGAGAAATTCAAAAAGATCTCTGGAAAGGTGAGCATAAACTTACGTAAACTAGGGTCAAATTTAAAATAAAGATGCGCGGTTAATGCAGGTTCAGTTTTCAAAAATGCACGGTCTGGGTAATGACTTTATGGTGATTGATAACGTCACCCAGAACGTCTTTTTCTCAAAAGAGAAAATTCAGCAGTTAGCAAATCGAAATTTTGGTATCGGGTTTGATCAACTTCTCATGGTTGAACCTCCCTACGATCCTGAACAAGATTTCCATTATCGTATCTTTAACGCAGATGGCTCTGAGGTGGAACAGTGCGGTAACGGCGCACGTTGCTTTGCCCGATTTGTTAAACAAAAAGGCTTAATTAATCGCAACAAAATTGTGGTGAGTACGAAAGCGGGAAAAATGGTGTTGTACCTAGAAAAAGACGGGCAAGTTACCGTTAATATGGGCAAACCAGACTTTGTACCCGCTAATATTCCACTGAAAGCGAATAAACAAGAAAACACCTATATCTTGCGTCTTGATGATAAAACCTTATTTTGTGGTGCGGTGTCCATGGGCAACCCTCACTGCGTCATTGAAGTTGAGAACGTAGATACTGCCGACGTGCTGGATATTGGGCCATTGGTTGAAAGCCATGAACGCTTCCCTGAAAGGGTGAATGTTGGCTTTATGCAAATCATTAATGAGTCGCATATTCGGCTACGTGTATTTGAGCGGGGCTCCGGTGAAACACTCGCATGTGGAAGCGGTGCGTGCGCAGCAGTTGCAATTGGTCAAATACAAGGTAAATTAAGTAAGGATGTTCGGGTAGACTTACCCGGAGGAACACTGAGGATCCGCTGGCCTGGCCCAGATAGTGTGCTAAAAATGACAGGCCCAGCTGAACACGTCTACGACGGACAAATAAACCTATGAGTGAAATTTCAGGGCAAACGAGCGCTTCTGCATTGGTGGAGGTATTTTCTGGTGACAGTACGTTATCGCCGCAAGATGTGTACACCTTCTTAGCACAAAACCCTGATTTTTTTATACGCTATCCTGAGTTACTCGAAAAACTTAAAATTCCCCATGCGCAGAAAGGCAGTATTTCTTTAGTCGAAATTCAAAGCGAACAGCTTCGAAAGAAAGTACGCCAACTCAACCTTAAGCTGTCGCAGTTAGTTAGCATTGCCAAGCAAAACGAAAAGATTTATCGCGTTTACACCGACCTCAACGTTCAGCTTCTACGCTGCGAAAGCGTTGCCGAGGTGCAGTTTACGCTGGAAGATGTATTGCAAGAGCGGTTGCAATTGTCCTCAGCGGTTATTAAGAGTTTTAAAGGCCCTCACGCTATTCCTGAATTACAAAAGCGGCTGTTTACTGAGAAGCGATTTAAATCGTCGTCGTTCTTTTTCGGTCGCTTATCGCAACATGAGCGCCAATTATTATTTGCGGAAAGCAGTGCCGAATCTGTTGCCCTTATTCTGCTTGGTGACCAAGAAGATTTGGGCATCTTAGGGATAAGCAGTAGCGATGCCAGCCATTTTACTCCAGACATGGACACCTTGTTATTGCAACAACTTCAGCAAGTGCTAAACATTATCTTACCTGAGATGATGGGGTATTAGTTTTCGTGGAAACGGAAACATTGCTTAGTCCCAACTGCCAACACTGGCTTGATAAATTTATTTTACACTTACAAGTGGAACGTGGCCTATCAGCTCACACACTCAGTAATTATCAGCGCCAACTCCAAGACATCGCAAAGACACTTCATCTTCAGGAGTGGTCTAGCATTACCCCTGTAGATGTAAAACGTGTCATGGCTAATGCCAAGTTGGCTGGGCATAAGCCGCGCAGTATTGCCCTTCGTTTGTCTGCACTGCGTACCTTTTGCCAATACCTTATAGAGCAAAAACAACTGTTCAGTAACCCTGTGGAAGGAGTTTCAGCGCCCAAACAAGGCAAGCCATTGCCCAAACAACTCAGCGTTGATGAAATGCAGCAACTGTTAAGCAATGACGCACAAAGTAGCGGCGATGAAGGCATTGCGTGTCGCGATGCGGCTATGTTCGAGTTGCTATACGGCTGTGGCTTGCGGTTAAGTGAACTCACGGGTCTAAACCTAAGTGATTATCAAAAAGATGGCACCATTAGGGTAATGGGAAAAGGCAGTAAACAGCGCATTCTTCCTTTGGGTCGTCAAGCACAACGGGCGTTAAACGCGTGGCTAAAAGTTCGACCTGCATACACAACACCCTATGAAAATGCTGTCTTCGTAAGTAAACGTAAAACCCGCATATCAAATCGACAGGTGGCAAACCGGCTAAATCATCTCGCCCAACAACAACATCTTTCACAAACCGTCAGCCCGCACAAACTGCGCCATTCCTTCGCCACACACGTATTGGAATCTAGCGGCGATTTACGAGCAGTACAAGAGTTGTTGGGTCACGCCAATTTATCAACAACCCAAGTGTATACACACCTCGATTTTCAACACCTCGCCAAAGTGTATGATGCCGCGCACCCTAGAGCACATAAAAAATAATGAAGGCAGCGTAATTTATGCAGTTTTTTCGATCTCTTCACGCCGTAAAGGCCATGACCTTTGATCTCGATGACACCCTTTACAATAATGAGCCCATTATTCAACGCGCGGAACGGGCACTTCAGCAACATATTCGAACCCACCACCCACGCGCGGCAGCACTAACCGCACAGCAATGGCTTCATCTTAAGAACAGCGCTATTGCCACGCGACCGGAATTAGCCTCAGATATGGGGCAGCTTCGCCTCACCGTGTTACGACAAGCGTTAACAGACGATGCTCAGGAACAAACATGGGATGAAGGCAAATTAGACGACGCAGTTATGGCCTGTTTTCACTGCTTTTACAACGCGCGTAGCCAGTTCACGTTAGCGGAAGAAATACATACAACATTAAAAACCTTAAGTGAACGTATGCCTCTCGTTGCTATTACCAATGGCAACGTCAATGCTAAGGCGATAGGCATAGACGCTTATTTTGACGACATTTATCACGCCAATCTATCTCGCCCTATGAAACCTTCACCAGTCATGTTTGAACAAGCGGCAGACAAACTAGGCATTGCGCCTCAGCATATTCTGCATGTGGGAGATAATTTACAAAAAGATGTGTATGCATCAATTAACGCTGGCTTTCAATCGGCTTGGTATGCCTGTAATCGCCCCATGGCGTTACAGCTAGAGAAAGTGTCAGTGCTGCCCCATGTCGTGTTGGACAATTTGTCTGAACTACTGGCGTTTTAGCCGCGAGGCTTGCCCTAACTTACTGGTCAAGCCGCACAGGTAAAATACTTAAACGTTGTCTTCTAGCACGTTTTGCCGCATAGACTCGCAAGGATTTTTGCATACTGGCCTGCCCACTACCTTAGCTGGCACACCTACAACGGTAACATGGGGAGGCACATGATTAAGTACCACGCTACCTGCGCCAACTTTCGCACCTTCACCCACTTCAATATTACCAAGAATTTTGGCCCCTGCCCCCACTAAGACACCCTGACGAATTTTTGGATGGCGGTCGCCAGATTCGTTGCCGGTACCACCAAGGGTGACACTTTGTAAAATAGAAACATTGTCTTCTATGACTGCAGTTTCACCCACTACAATACCGGTGGCGTGGTCAAACATAACACCTTTACCGATACGGGCGGCTGGGTGAATGTCTACACCAAAACTCGACGAGTTACGGCTTTGCAAAAATAAGGCAAGCTGGTGTCGTCCATGCAGCCATAAATAGTGTGCCATTCGATGCACTTGCACCGCATGAAAACCCTTGAAATGCAGTAGAGGAGTTAGGTAATCACCCACTGCGGCATCTCGCGCCTTAATGGCTTGAATGTCAGCAATGGCCGCTTCGCTGATACCGGGTTCAAGCAAATAAGCTTCGTCAAACACCTCTCGAATGGCCAAAGCAGGCATAACGTCATCGGCCATTTTATTAGATAAAATAAAGCTCAGAGACGACTCAAAATTATGATGTGCCAACACACTGGCATGCACATAGCTCGATAGTAACGGCTCACTCTCTGCAACTTTATGTGCTTCTTGTTTCAGCGACGTCCAAAAATCGATGGGCGCAGACATGGCATTCATTGGCGTTTCCTATAAGAAGTGTCTAACCTAATACCGCGGTACGCAAACACGTAACCCGTATTCATCGTTATTTTACCTGAGTTTACTGGCTAGCTGTACACAAGTGTTACCCAGCAAGCGTATTATTCGATCAATTTGTCGAATAACTTTGCTATAGGTTATTCCACACACAACTAACGAGTGCCATCCGCGCCTTTTCACTATGCATTGAAAAAGGGAGAGTTGAAAAACTGGACTGTATAAATTAACAGTCAGCTGGCATAATACCGCGGTTATTCATTGCAACGAATTAGGTAAATCACACTATGGATGTATCCAGACTGCTTGACGAGCTCAACGACAAACAACGTGAAGCGGTAGCTGCGCCCTTATCAAATGCCCTTGTACTGGCAGGCGCCGGTAGTGGTAAAACCCGTGTTTTGGTGCATCGTATAGCCTGGTTAATGGAAGTCGAAAACATCACGCCCTTCTCCATATTAGCCGTAACCTTCACCAATAAAGCGGCCAGAGAAATGCGTGGTCGTATTGAATCGTTAATGGGTAGAAGCTTACACAACATGTGGATTGGCACATTCCATGGCCTTGCCCACCGGCTGCTTCGTGCCCACCACGCAGAAGCAGGCTTGCCGGAAAACTTCCAGATTCTTGATTCTGACGATCAATATCGGCTTATTAAACGTATTTTAAAAGCCATGAATTTAGACGAAAAACACTGGGCGCCTCGCCAAGTGCAATGGTACATCAACGGCAATAAAGACGAAGGTTTACGTCCGCAACATATTGAAACCCATGGCGATCACATTCAAAAGAAGATGCGCGAAATATACGCCGCATATCAAGATGCTTGTGACCGCTCAGGCCTTGTCGACTTTGCCGAATTATTATTAAGAGCGCACGAGCTCTGGGCCAAGAACCCAGACGTTTTAGCCCACTATCAGCGCCGTTTTCGTGCAGTCTTAGTAGACGAATTTCAAGATACCAATAACATTCAATATGCATGGCTTCGCATGTTGTGCAGCGGCGACACCAACAATATTATGATTGTGGGGGATGATGACCAGTCTATCTATGGCTGGCGTGGTGCTAACGTAGACAATATTCAGCATTTCCTTAAAGATTTCGACAACCCAACCACGGTTCGTCTTGAGCAAAATTACCGCTCCACCGGCAATATCTTAAAAGCGGCTAACACAGTCATTGATAACAATACCGGCCGGTTGGGCAAAGAGCTTTGGACTGAAGACGGTCAAGGCGAGCTTATCTCGGTATACGCCGGCTTTAATGAATTAGATGAAGCGCGCTTTATTGTCTCTAAAATTAAAGACTGGCTACATCAAGGCAATGCATTAAAAGATACCGCTATTTTATACCGTAACAACGCCCAGTCGCGGGTACTCGAAGAAGCCCTCTTGCACGAAGGCATCGCTTACCGTATTTATGGGGGATTACGATTCTTCGAACGCCAAGAAATTAAAGACGCGCTTGGTTATTTACGTATGATCAACCACCCGCATGATGACGCGGCCTTTGAGCGTGTTGTGAATACACCAAGTCGTGGTATTGGCGAAAAAACCTTGTCTCAAGTGCGAGAAACGGCTCGTGCGCACAACTGCTCTATGTGGCAAGCCAGCCAATTGCTGATCAATGAAAAAGCGTTAAAAGGGCGGGCGTTAAATGCCATGCAAAGCTTTGCGCTCTTAATAAGCGAGCTAGAACAGGCCACCACTGAAGCGCCTCTCGAAGAGCAAGCTGATGTTGCTATACGTCAATCTGGCTTGTATGCCATGTACCAAGCGGAGCGAGGCGAGAAAGCGCAAGCCAGATTAGAAAACTTAGAAGAATTAGTCACGGCGTGTAAGCAGTTTATTGTGCCCGAAGAAGCGGAAGAAATGACGCCCCTTTCCGCCTTTCTCGCCCACGCGTCACTTGAAGCCGGCGAACAACAAGCCGATAAAGATCAAGACGCAGTCCAAATGATGACGATACATACTGCAAAGGGCTTAGAGTTTCCTCTTGTTTTCATGGCCGGTGTAGAAGAAGGGATGTTTCCCAGCCAAATGACCAACGACGAACCCGGCAGAATGGAAGAAGAGCGTCGCCTCTGTTATGTGGGCATGACACGGGCTATGCAAAAGTTATATATTACCTATGCAGAAAGTCGCCGCTTGTATGGCCAAGATAAATATCATACGGCGTCTCGCTTTATTAAGGAAATACCTGCAGACTGTGTAGAAGAAGTTCGCTTACGCACCACTATTTCGCGGCCCGTTCACAATCGATTTAGCCAAGCAACGTCACATGCCTCCTTTGAAGATACCGGGTTTCAACTGGGTCAGCGGGTTGTGCATAGGAAGTTTGGCGAAGGTATTGTATTAAATTACGAAGGCAGCGGCGAGCACGCACGCGTACAAGTAAATTTTGATGAATTTGGTACCAAATGGTTGGTGCTAGCATACGCTAAGTTGGAGCAAGCGTAACCCTTTGGCAAGGCAGCCTACGATTAAGTAGAGTGATATGCAGCGACATGTGCTGGTGATAGAGAATAATCACACCAACGTAGACATCGTTTCAAAACTTGTTCGCAAGGCTGGCCTCATTCCGGTGGGTGCAAGTTCACTAACCGAAGCGAAAGTACGCTTTGCCAATAGGGTGCCAGAGCAATTTTTGTGCGCTGTTGTGGCTTATGTGCTGCCCGATGCCAAGCAAGGTGAAGCCATAGATTTCACCATTGAAGCTTACATTCCGACTATCGTGACCACTGAAAACCTCGACGCCTGTACCCGCGACAAGGTGCTGTCCAAAGATGTTGTAGACTACATTCCCAAAGAAAATGCGCAAAACTACGACTATCTTAACCGTTTGCTGGCACGGTTAGAAAAAAACAAATCTACCGGCGTCATCGTTGTCAGCACCCATCGTGTGCAACGTAAGCACATGATCTCACTACTTATTCGTCATAACTTTGTAGTATATGATTGCCTCACTGCCCATGACGCCATGCGCTTGTTGTCGCAACATCAACATATTCGTCTTGTGATTACAGATAATCAATTACCCGATATGTCGGGCACGTATTTTGTTTCCAGCCTACGCAAGGCGTTTTCAAAAGAGCAACTGGCAATTATGGGGATTGCCGGAGGACAGGGAATGCTCATGTCGGCGCATTTTATAAAAAGTGGCGCGAACGATTTTTTACGTCTGCCTTTTTGTCATGAAGAGTTTTTGTGTCGTGTGATGCAAAATGTGGAATACATTGAAAGCGTAGAAGCCATTCGACGGGCGGCGAACACAGATTACCTCACTGGGCTACCGAACAGGCGGCACTTTTTTTACACAGTCACCGTCAAACATCAAACATTGTCTAATAGTCACGCCCTTGCGCTTATCGACTTAGATCACTTTAAGCGTATCAACGACACTTATGGTCATGATGCAGGAGACAGTGTATTAAAGACAGTGGGGCGGCTATTAGAAGATGCCTTTAGCGAACACATCGTTGCGCGCTTTGGCGGCGAAGAATTTTGTGTGTACTTCCCTTACCATGATGGTCGTTACGCCAAAGATCAACTCGATGCTTTTCGCGTTACATTAGAAAAGCAGGCCATTTTGGTTACCGACGCTACGGTTAATGTTACCTGTAGCATCGGTATTGCTGATCATACCACACAAAGTATTGAAGAGCTTCTTAGTGCCGCCGACAGACAACTGTATTGCGCGAAAAATAACGGCAGAAATCAAATAAGCTATAACACCACACCGTTAGCCGGTTGACCTTTCTAGGGATTTTCTGGCCTTTCTTTGCTGAGAATAAGCCATCAAAGAGTCCACACTGAACACCGCTAACGCCAACCAGACAAAGCCGAATGTCACTAGCCTCGACTCTTCCAAAGGTTCCTCATACAAGCTTACCGCTAGAACAAACATAAGCGTAGGTCCTATGTATTGAAAAAAGCCCAGTGTTGAATACATGATACGGCGCGCCGCGGCCGTAAAGCATAATAGGGGCGCCGTGGTAACCACACCCGCGGCTAGCAGTAATACATTTAATGACATGCTATTACTCAATAAGTCACTGTATGCAGAGCCAAACATAAGCCAATAAATGAGGGCAAAAGGCGAGAGCATTAACGTTTCAATAAACAAACCGGGTAATGAATCTACCGCTACCTTTTTTCGTAATAAGCCATAAATACTAAAACTGAACGCCAGCACAAGTGCAATCCAAGGCAAATACCCATAGGAAAATACCAGTACTGCAACGCCAATAACCGCAAGCCCTACTGCCAGCTTTTGATAGCGCCTAAGGCGTTCTCCTAAAAATACGCGGCCCAAGAACACATTTAATAAGGGATTAATGTAGTAACCTAAGCTGGCATCCAGGATATGGTCGTTATTAATAGCCCAGATAAACAGCAACCAATTTGCCCCTAATAATAAGCCTGCTACAAATAATACCTGCATGACTTTGCGATTTTTAACGGCCGCAAAGACCTTTGGCCATTGCTTTAATCCAAAAATTAAAACGAACAACAGTAACGCCGACCAAATTACCCTGTGCATCAATATTTCAGCCGCAGGGATCATCGCTAGCTGTTTAAAATACAAGGGCGCCACACCCCACATAGAATACGCAGCAATGGCACACAAAACACCGACTTTAGCGGCAGAGGTAGCAGTAACAGATTGAGACAAGCCTAACTCCAGCGAGTAATAAAACGAAGACACCATAAAAGCAGCAATAAGACACTTACAGTAAAAAGAGTGAACCTAAGCCGAGAAATGCCACGAAGCCAACGATGTCTGTGACTGTGGTTAATATAACTGAACCTGACAAGGCGGGGTCTATTTTCAGCTTATCCAAAATCACAGGCACAAATACCCCCGCCAGTGCCGCCGCCACTATATTGAATAAAATGGCTAGACAAATCACAACACCAAGCAAGACATCGGTAAACCAAAAATACGCCACCACCCCAATAACAAGGGCCCAAATAACGCCGTTTACTCCACCCACTTTTAACTCTTTCACCATAAGCGCGCGTATATTGGCACTGGTAACTTGCCCTAAGGCCAGCCCTCGCACAATCAGCGTAAGGGTTTGGCTACCTGCAATACCACCCATGCTGGCCACCACTGGCATCAACACCGCTAACGCCACAACCTGTTGCAGCGTGGCTTCGAAAAGGCCGATAAACCAAGAAGCTAAAAATGCTGTTAGCAAATTAATACCCAACCAAAGCGCACGATTACGAGCACTTTTTGCCACCGGCGAGAATAAATCTTCATCTTCATCCATACCTGCCGAGGCCATCACTTGGCGCTCATAAAACTCATTAATCAATTCACTGGCAGAGGTAATATCCAAGCGCCCTATAAGCTTGCTGTTCTCATCCACAACAGGAAGGGCAGACAAACCGGAGCGCTGTACTTGCAAAGACGCGGTAGAAACCTCTTCTGTAGCATCTAATATTGCAGCGCTTTCTTCTGCTAACTGAACGAGTGATGTATGTTCTTGTGCTGCAAACAGCTTGTTCACTTTGACCAACGCAGAAAACTGGCCCGAGCGATTGACCAAATAGATGCTGTCACAGTGTTGCGGCAATTCACGACGCAAAAGCCTTAACCCCTCTCGCACTTTTGCATTCGCTGGCAATACCAGTAGTTCGTGGTTTACCCAGTGACCCACTTGCGAATCAGGGAACTGAGTAGCTTCGCGAAAGTACTTTCTTTCTTGGCTATCTAGCGTTTGGTAGGCTAAATCCACCAGCTTTGTGGGTAATGAGTCGAGAAGCTCAAGCAAGTCTTCGGCGTCAATGTCGGAGAAAATAGAGGCCCATTCGTGATGCGCCGTGGCATCAATCAGAATTTCTCGGGGGTCACTACGCATCTCCACCAGCACGGAAAGCTTTTTATCCCGTGGCACGCCTTCCCAAATAATGAGGCGTCGCTCAACCGGCAATGACTCTAGAAGTGAGGCAATATAAACCGTGTCTTGGCTACTTAGTGCAGTTAAAATAACCGCTGGGTCGTCGCCCATGCTGTCGGTGACAAATTCTTCAATCAAATCTGGCAAGGGTTCTGCCACACTGCACCTCCAAAAAATTTAGATGACTACCCCAACATATAAGTGCCCGTACCAAATGCGATATGATCACCCGCTTCGTTGTGTAGCTCCATTCTGCACACGGCTAATTTACTCCCTTTTCGAATAACCGCCGCCGTGGCAATAAAATGCGTGCCTCTTCCGGGTCGTAAGTAGTCCACGCGCATATCTACCGTACCCATTGTTGCGAGCCGCTTTTGCAAGCTGAGTAACTCGCTATCTTGCGTTTGATGAATAGTTTCAATAATGGCAGTAATGCCGCCTACGGTATCTAATAAACTTGCTGTCACACCGCCGTGAAGGATTTTTTGCAAGGGGTTTCCAGTTAATGCTTCACGCCATGCTAGATGTAACTCTACGCCCTGACCTCGTGGGATAAAGTCTAAACCCAACAATTGGTTAAATGGCATTGTATCACGGAACAAACTGATTACATGCGTAATCATTTTCTCTCGCAAAGGGTTTAATTGGGTGTGTGTCTCAGACATATAAATCGCCTCTTCTTAATGTCGTCTCTCAAGCGAGATTAGCCCAATACACACAAGCCAATTGTTTTATCTATTGATACTTGAATATTTTAATCCTGAATTTTAGTCCAGTTTTTACGTTTCTCCCGTGAAGATTGGATGAAAAAGGCGTAAAATCCCCCGTTATGACAACTGCAATCCCCAACACCACACAAGACTCACCGTTACCTCCCGCCGCTACGCCTGAAACCGTGCTAAAAGACGTGTTTGGTTATGACGCTTTTCGCGAGGGACAGGGTGATGTTATCCACCACGTTTGTAACGGGGGGGATGCCTTAGTATTGCTACCCACTGGCGGTGGTAAGTCGTTGTGTTACCAAATTCCAGCGTTAGTGATGCAGGGCACTACCATCGTGGTGTCACCGTTAATTTCATTAATGCAAGATCAGGTGGAACAACTACTCGCGCTTGGGGTAAGCGCCGCATACCTAAATTCAACGCTACCGACCGACACCCAATCGGACATTGCAGATAAACTCATTAACGGCAAATTAGATTTGCTCTACGTATCGCCAGAACGTTTACTTCAGTTTGGTTTCCAGCAAACCTTAAAACACGCTGATATTTCTCTGTTTGCGATAGATGAAGCACATTGTGTGTCGCACTGGGGGCACGATTTCAGACAAGACTATCGCGCGCTTGGGCAGATAAAGTCACGGTTTAAAGATATTCCTGTTATTGGCTTAACAGCCACTGCTGATGCAGCCACACAACAAGATATTCTAACCCAACTTCAGTTAGACGCGCCTTTGGTGTACAAGGGCAGCTTTGACAGGCCCAATATCCGCTATCGCGTCATGTCGAAATATAAGGCGTTCGAGCAAGTCGTTGCTTATGTAAAACAACAAGATGGCAGTGGAATTATCTACTGTAATAGCCGGGCGAAAGTTGACGATTTACATGCAAAGCTATTTCGTCAGGGCTTCCGGTGCGCTGCCTATCATGCTGGGCTAGATACCGATGAACGAGAGTTTGTTCAGCGTCAATTCCTTACCGACAAAATTGATATTGTGGTGGCAACTGTTGCCTTTGGCATGGGCATCAACAAATCCAACGTGCGCTACGTCGTGCATCATGATGTTCCCCGAAGTATAGAAAGCTATTATCAAGAAACCGGTCGCGCGGGGCGTGACGGCCTCGAATCGGAAGCCTTACTCTTATTTGATGAGAAAGACGCTGCGCGGGTCAAGCAGTGGATAAGCCAAGGTGAACTGGAAGACAGAAACCAAATTGAGTTGCAAAAATTTGCTGCCATGGAAGCCTTTTCTGAAGCACAAACCTGTCGCCGCCAAGTACTGCTGAACTATTTTTCACAATTCAGTGATAGCGCCTGTGGCAACTGCGATATCTGTCTTGACCCACCTAAAATGATAGATGGCACTGTGATAAGTCAAAAAGTGTTGTCCTGTGTACTGCGCTTACAACAGCAAGCGGCTACTCAGTATGTTATTGATGTATTGCGAGGAAAGCAGCTTAAACGTCTGCAAGAGGCGGGACATCATCAGCTCTCCACGTATGGTATAGGCAAAGACAAGTCCGACAGTTATTGGCATAACATCATTAATCAACTTATTCACAAAGGCCTTATCCGGGTGGATATTACCGCCAACGCGGCACTACGGTTAACCGAAGCAGCTCGGCCTGTATTGAAGGGCGAAATTGCCATTCAGCTTGCTACGCCAAGGTTAGAATTCAAGCCTGATAAAAAAGCCAAACAAGCGCCGAGTAATTATGATCGCACCCTCTTTATGAGGCTCAAGCATTTGCGCAAAGTACTGGCGGAAGAAAATGAAGTCCCCCCTTACGTGGTGTTTAGTGATGCCACGTTAGTGGACATGGCCTCTAAGCTTCCCACCACCAAAGACACCATGCTAGATGTCAGTGGTGTTGGGCAAACTAAACTCACCCGCTATGGCGACGCCTTTATGCAGCTTATTGGCGACTACGTTAATCGCGAAGCCTAGTGCGAGAGAATTGCAACAAGCGCGCCGAAAACTAGGCGTAGGCGTATTCACCGCCTTTTGCTAAGGCTTGTTGGTAAGCGGGACGGGCATGAACTCGCTTCACATAACCTTGTATGGCGGCGAAATCTTTTGCCTTTCCACTGGCCACGAGTGATTCAAGCGGGAATATCATTTGCACATCTGCCCCCGTGGGCTCGTCCCCAGCAAACCATGTGTGACTGGCAAGATACGACTCTACATAGCGTAAGCTTTGTGCCAAATTTGGCCCGTAATAGGCATTTAAAATTCCATCCACCAGCTTGTTCGTAATTGGTTTAATGAAAAACGGTTTTGCGCCTTTTTGCCTGGCTTTTTCCAACACCAGATTGGCCACCAGTGGCGGCATTAATGAGCCTTCGGCAAAATGCAACCAGAACAGATACTGCTGCAGTGCCTCGCCTTCAGTCGGTGAACAAAAGCTCTCTGACGCATAATGACGTACGAGGTACTCAACAATGGCACCCGATTCGGCAATGGCGCCGTCGGGCGTACTTAGCACAGGTGAACGGCCAAGGGGATGCACCGCTCTAAGCGAGTCTGGAGCCAAATTAGTTGTGCTGTCTCGTTGATAATGTTCAAGCTGGTAACTTACCCCAAGTTCTTCCAGCAGCCATAATATACGTTGTGAGCGCGAATTATTTAAATGATGTAAAGTGAGCATACCTCTCCCTAAGCTGTTTTTTGTAGGTGTTATTATTCCGCCTTCTACTATATACACAAATTCGCTTGGGGTAGTTTACTTCACGACAAATTTGCCATGTAATTTACTCACAATGACCCATTACCCCCTAGCTCCGACGAGGTTTCACATTCATGCCGCTACATGCAGCCAACCTTAACCACGCCATTCAATTAACAGAACACGGCGTAACCCTCGCACTGCCCTTGCCGCAAACACCCCTTAAAACTCAGCAATGGGTGGCACAGTTTGGTGCGCGTTTTGCGCTAAACCTAGGTGAGCCAGATTGGGGCGCCGACAGGTATCAAATAGCACTGTCTAACGAAGTAGTCAGCTGCCTGCTGTGTATCGAGTGGCTGTGCGAAGCTATTTGGCTTGAGCCTTTAGGAGCAAGTCAAAGCCCACAGCAACTGCATCGTTACCTCATAGATAGGTTAAAAACAGAAAACGCCTAGTGGTACAGAAGTTTTTTCTACAATGGGCTAAAGTTAAGCTAGTATAGCGATATGCAATTAATATTATTTGGAGCCTCGAACGCTGTTATGCCATTCATAAAAAAAGGAATTTTGGCATTTTTCAACGTGTTTCTCTTATTATCTCTTTTGGTAATAAGTGTGGCTGCTTGGCGTGTTCATGCCAGTGAACTTCATATCGACGAGCGCTTCGATATTGCTGTTATTAATCATAGCAGCACCTCCTTTGTGGCACACCAATCAGCCTCGTATCTTGATGTGCTTCATTCTACCCAAGCGATTTCTACCACCCTGCCGTTAACCCTTGAAAATAGCCGCTTGTGGTTATCTGCTGAATTACGCAATACCGGGTTTAGCACTGTGCCACTGGTGTTGAATATAGACAGGCTAAATATTGATGACTTACAGATATACTTGCTAGACGATAATGCGCGTATTATTAAGTCCTATCGTTATCAAGCTGGAAAAGGGGACTATTCACTGAATAAGCCCCTGCCTGCGATTAGGTTGGCGTTTTCACTTAACGCGCAAGAACACTCTAGGCTATTAATTGGTGTCAAAGATGAAGGGCTTAGGCAATTTCCTATTTCCCTTTGGCATAAGCAAAGCTTGCAGCAATACGATAGAAACATGATGGTCATGCTCGGTGTATTACTGGGCATTTTAGGCATTATGGTGGGGTATTTTTTACTCTCTTATTTGTTTCAGCGAACACCCGCGCGGTTTTGGTTAGCCACGAATAACGCCATTTTGTTCGCGCTCTTTTTTGTGGCGCAAGGAGGGTTGGCTACTTGGCCTGCGCTCACCAACGCCAGCGAACCGCTATTCGCTATTTTACTGGGCGCAACATTCCTAAACTTGGCGAAGGTAACCCACAACTTATTTGTGCGAGTCCCCTTCTTTTTGCGCATTGTCTCGTTTTCACTCCCCCTAGCAATGACCATTTGGGCGCTGGTCAGCACCCCCTATAACGCCTCACTAATATTGATGGCAATGTGCCCCTTAATTGGGGTGTATCATGTGCTTTTGGCGATGATCTTCAAGGACAGGCGAAATCAAGCGCTTAGCTATATTTTTTGTATGGCGTGGCTGTTCTTTACTGTGTTGTACGCCATATTTGTGAAAACCCTGCTGGGAACGCTCATTTATACCACCCCCTTGGTCTTTTTTATTCTTGCGTTATTGTCTATCGGCTTGCTCTGTTTAGGGTTTAGCGTAGAGCTAAAAGAGCGCAGCTTTAATGTTCAAAAGCTGTTAGAGCGAGAAGCCACCATTACAAGTTTAAATCGTTTTTACGATTTGTTTCGCAATTCTGCAGAAGGCTTGTATACCTCAACGTTAGAAGGTGACATCAAAACCGTTAACCCCGCCATGTGCGCCCTCTTTGGTTTTGAAGACGAAACGCAAATGCTAGAAACCATAAAAAATACCAAGCAGTTTTACGCCAATACTGAAGACCGAGATGTGCTGGTAGGCGAATTGCTAGAAAGTGGTATTGTCATGGGACGTGAAATTAAAGGGGTTAAGGCCGACGGCAGCGAATTTTGGTTTTCCATTTCTTGCCAAATACGCGCCGCTGAAGAAGGCAATTTTCTCTATGGCTCTATTATTGATGTCACCGAGAAAAAACAGTCTGATTTAAGCTTGCAATATCTGGCTACTCACGACTCATTAACCGGTGTATTTAACCGACGTCAATTTGAAAATACGCTGAAAGCCAAATTAGCGGCCAAAAGCACTGACGAGATAGCCATTCTTTACCTCGATTTAGACCGCTTTAAGGTGGTGAATGACACCTGCGGTCACAAAGCAGGTGACACATTAATTAAAGATATTGCCCAACTGCTAGAAAAAGCCTTACCGGAAAGCGCGATGCTTGCTCGCTTAGGGGGAGATGAGTTTGGCGTTATTATTGAGAAGGCATCACCTGAACAAGCCCATGAAATAGCAGAGAGTTTACTAAACGTCGCGCAAGAATTCCGATTTATGTGGGACAAGCGCATATTTCATCTTGGGGTAAGCATTGGCATGGTTGTCTGCGATAATTCAGACACCACCGGTGAGCAATATTTAAGCATGGCAGACGCCGCCTGCTATTTTGCAAAGGAACAAGGTCGCAACCAAATACATCTTTATCATAAAAACGATAAAAGCATGCAGCGCTACCAAAAAGAATTAGATTGGGTTACCACCATTAACCACGCCCATGATGAAGACCGTTTCTTATTGTACTACCAACTTATGCGTCCATTAACCAGCGCAAACGACGGCTTTTACTATGAAGTATTACTGCGTTTAAAAGATCGCGATGGCACAGTCATTGAACCGAATGCGTTTCTCCCTACCGCAGAGCGGTTTGAAATGAACGTAAAGATTGATAAGTGGGTTATCTCCAATACCTTTGAGTACTTGCATGCAAACCCTGAACATCTAGCTAACTTAAAACGCTGCAGCATTAATTTAAATTGTCACTCACTTGCCGACAGAGACTTTAAGTTATTTGTTTTAAATGCTTTCGACAAATATGCCATTCCCTATGACAAAATTTGCTTTGAAGTCATCGAATCTGTTGCAATTATCAAAATGGAAGACACCTTGCGTTTCATGCAGTCTTTTAAAGAGTTGGGATGTTCGTTCGCCCTTGATGACTTTGGTAGTGGCTTCTCTTCATATAACTACTTAAAAAGCCTGCCGGTGGATATTGTTAAAATTGACGGTGCCTTTATAAAGGATATGCTCAACGATCCTGTCGATGTGGCCATGGTCGCGTCAATTAAAGAAGTGGCGAAAGCCATGGGCATGACGACGGTGGCGGAGTTTGTAGAGTCTGAAGCCACCATGGCGCAGCTTGGAAGAATAGGCATTGATTTCGCGCAAGGCTTCAGTGTGTCTGCCCCTAAACCTCTCAATACATTTACCCCGTTATAAACTAGACTATATTGAAAGCGCCTTAGGCTACCCAATTAAATTGATATAATGTAACATGCCTCTCCAAAATTTAATGGGAGGTGTGTGTCTTTAGCCCTTGTAAAGGAAAAAAGCACCCCCAAATAACGCTTATGAAGATGGGTGTAGAAGTAACATGAGCAGCAAACAGCCAAAATACGAATATGTCAGTTCCGCTAAATTGCCTACCCGCATGGGCAATTTCAAGATCCATGGTTTCGTTGAAGCCAGTGGGCAGGAGCATGTGGCTTTATCTTACGGCGACTGGAAAGACAACGACGTGGTGCCTATTCGTATTCATTCTGAATGCCTAACTGGCGACTCGCTTTTTAGCACCCGCTGCGACTGTGGTTTTCAGCTTGAGAAAGCCATGCAAAATATTGTTGATAATGGTTGTGGCGTGCTTTTATATTTGCGCCAAGAAGGTCGTGGAATTGGCTTACTGAATAAAATTCGCGCCTATAATCTACAAGATAGCGGCATGGATACCGTTGAAGCCAACGAACATTTGGGCTTTGATGCTGACTTACGCAGCTACGATATTTGTAAAGTGATGCTCGACACCTTGAAAGTAAGTCGCGTTGAACTGATGACCAATAACCCCAAAAAATTGGCTGCTCTTAAAGGGTTAGGTATTGATGTTGTCGCACGTAAGCCCATTGACCATGGCATCACCGAAGACAACAAAGGCTATATCAAAACAAAAACTGAAAAGCTAGGGCACGCCTTCGACCCCCACGCATTTAAGTAAGCTATTACCCGCTTAACTATCTTTCGCTGCCTATTCGTTTAACCAAACTGAGCCCTGTTCAGTTTGGTTCAGCTTAGGTTAATATCCCAAGGTTTATAACGTATACATACTTTTATATCTCTACCACTATGCTTAATCACAAGCAGCTTGGTTAGAGTGAGGAGAATGTATGAAAAACGTCACCTTATCAATACTCTTGCTACTGGGTAGTGGTGCAGTTCTAGTGCCTACCTTTGCGTCTGCCTCCAGCCAAAGTCAAACCCAAGTAGAGGTTGCCGACTATTCAGATGCACAACTAGATAGCCTATTGGCGCCTATTGCGCTATACCCTGATGCACTGTTAACGCATATTCTTATTGCTACCACGTATCCCCTTGATGTGATTGCCGCCGACCGCTGGCGGCAAAGTAACACGCACCTTACTGCGCAACAAGTTGAGCAGGTCATCACCCCTATCAGCTGGGATCCCAGTGTAAAAGCCATTGCGCCTTTTACCGATATTTTGCATACCATGGCAGAAGATATCGACTGGATGGAGCAAGTTGGTGACAACATGTTAGTGAATGAAGACAGGGTATTAGACCGCATTCAGGTTTTGCGACAACATGCCTATCACTCTGGCAATTTACGCACCAATGATTACCTTGATGTTGCGCAAGAAAGTAGCATCATTTATATCGCTCCGCGGCATCGAGAGACCATCTATGTGCCCTATTACAACCCCACACATGTCTTTGGTCACTGGAATCACAGTATTGCACCTTATCACTGGCACTTTGGTGTGAGTGTGCACCAAAGTGCGAGAATTTATTGGTCGCCTCGCGTACACCTTTCTACCTTATTCTATTTTGGTGGCATTCACTGGCATAACCGCCATCTTGTTGTGCATCGTGGTCCGGTGACACGCTATTACCGCCATACACCTGTAAAGCGGGTTTACAGTAAAGGCTACCAACGTTGGAACCATAATGTTGACCACCGCCGTGCGCGCTATTCACAGCGGGTGACACATACGGCGCCAAAACGTTACCAGCACAAGCAAACCATCATGGTAAATAAACCCGGCAACAAGCATCAAATTAAAACAGGCACCCCTAATAGACATACCCTGGTACGTCACAGTGAACTCAAAAATAAGTTATCGGACAATCGAAATCGTAATAGGACAGTACGCAACAATCAGGGCACGATAGACACAACACGAGGAAATAAATCCCATAAAAACACGGTACGCGAGAACAAATCTGGTAATAACCAGTACCGTGAAAAACGTGTTCAAGACAAGGGGGTAAGAGGAAACCAACGCTATGCAAATGTGCAACAAAAGCTTAGCCGTCAGTCACACAAGCCGGCGACTAATAGCAATAAGTCGTCCTCGACACGCCATGAGCCATCGCTAAAAAGAAGCCATAATAGTAGCAATAACCGACATTCTGTAAGTCCACAAAGACAGGCTAAGCATAGCTCACCAGCATCTCGAAACGTTAGTCGGTACAGCGATAAATCTCATAGTCGCGGCCTAAAACAAGCCTCGTACCCCGCCCAAAAAAGTGCCTCACTCGAATGTGGGGCGCTTTTTTATGAATTGCGTGATCGCCTACGGATTTAAAGCGTCTTGCTGATGCATCGCTAAAAATGCGTCCACAAATTTCTGAGGCGATGAAGGGGATAAATTAAAGTACAGCGACGGCTCTATCAGCTCAAGCTCCATCAACGCCCACTCACCTTTACAGCGCACCAGATCTACACGTGCATACAACGCCTGTTCCGGCATGGCGTCAAGGGCTCGAAGAGCTGCGTCTAACATCGTCTGATCAGGTTCAATAAGATGCAGTGCCCCACCATGTTCTTCTTGTACACGAAAATCACCCGACTTGGGTACTTTTCGTATGCTGTGGCTAAACGCCCCGGCAAAATAAAACAGTGAATACTCACCTTCTTCTACAATGGAGGGAAGAAATGGCTGAATCATGTGTTTCCGCTCAGCAAAACAGCGAGATAAAGTCGGTATAAATTGGGTAATATTATCTCGGCTCACCTTGTAAGTATCGTCGGCATTGGCGCTTAATATGGGCTTGATAATTAGGGTGTCGGTGGCAAAAACGTCAAATTGCTGTACCAAGGTGTCTACTGAAAAGTGGGACTGCCAAAACGTCGGTACAGTACTCACCCCTCTATCTTTTAAATCTAAAAGGTAGCTTTTTTCAATATTCCACTTTATCAAGGTTAATGGGTTCAGCAATTTTGCTTTCGATTTATCGATACTCTCCAGACAGGCGGTAAACTCAGACGGATACTGCTGATAGTCCCAAGTACTGCGCACGATGACATAATCATAATCGCTCCAGTTGATGTCTTTATTGTGCCAAGACAACGTGGCTACCTGCCACCCTGCCTGCTCAAAGAAGGGGATGAGTAAGGTATCGTAAACGAAAAAACCTTCTAAATTATCGGTAGATAGAAAAACAATTTTTGCCACTGCTTTAGGCCCTTTTAACGAAAGCGACTGGTCTGTAGTAGATAGTCTGCGTACGATGCATGACTGCTTTTTCATGAGGCTATGGTATCACTTAGGGTGTGCTTTAACACACCATCACGCTTGCTGCCTTTGTGGTTTTTAACCGATGTTTAGGGAATGAATGTGGGGGACGCTTGGCCCCCAGGGCTGTGTAAGGTTTTATATGGGGTAATTGCCCAGGTTATTTCGGCGACATACAGGCTAGTCGCTATGCTCTAGAATCATTGGCAATAATGGTTTTACGGCTAAATTGCGAGTGAATTATATTTAAGTCTTAGACTAAAGTTTTGTGGTCTAAACTCCTCACTCACCGTACTATTTTCATTATTAGCACACACAGCATTTGTTGCCTACACTTATAAAAAGCGTACATTCTTTGGAGAGTCATATGCAGTACCCTTGGATTGCCGAAGGTCATAAGATCTTTCGCGCCGTCATTGTCATTCAATGGCTGATATCATTGGTTATTGGGTTTATCACTGGCGAACTACTGCCTGCATTTCTATTTGGTATTCCGATTGCTGCTATTCCTCTGCTGCTTAGCTTCTCACAGCCCTATGCTGCTATCAGCCGCCATGCCATGGCCATTGGTACGCAATTACTCACGGCGTTACATATTCACCAAAGTTTCGGCTTAATAGAAGTCCACTTTGAAATTTTTGTTATTTTGGCGTTTCTTTCCTACTTCAGAGATTGGACGGTGATTGCAATGGGGACGGCAGTGGTTGCGGTTCACCACATTTCTTTCTTTATTTTGCAAACCCAGGGCGCGCCGTTAGTGATATTTGAAGAAGGTCATGTGACATTCTCAATCCTATTAATGCACGCTGCGTTTGCCCTCGCGGAAGGCGGCGTACTTATGTATATGGCCAAACAAGCCCACCAAGAAGGTGCTGGTGCGGCGCAACTTCGCTTAGCGATTGAAGATATGCAAAAAGAAGCGGGGCGACTGGATTTAAGTGTAAACGTTGATGCTTCAAACCCTGTTACACGACCTTTCGCAGAGCTTATTGGCCAGGTTAAAGACTTAGTTGAACTAGCGTCATCGTTAACCGATGATGTGGTGCGTGGTTGCGGCAAAATGGAAAAAGCGGCTAGCGATATGTTTGAAATCACCCAAAATACAGATCAAGAGCTCGCCATGGTGTCTGCGTCTACCGAAGAAATTGCGCAAACTATGCAATTATCCACTGAGCAAACAACCCTTGCCAGTGACAAAGCCCATGATGCTCAAGCCTCTTCGCAAACCACCCGTGACTCTATTTCTAGTACCAGTCAGACCATAGATTCTCTGCGTAATACGTTAAACAGTGCGGCAAAAACAAATGAAGCATTAAACGAGCAGTGCAGTCATATATCAGAAGCAATGCGTGCCATAACCGCAGTGGCAGAGCAAACAAACTTGCTAGCTTTAAATGCGGCCATTGAGTCTGCCCGCGCTGGCGAACATGGTCGTGGGTTTGCGGTGGTTGCTGACGAAGTACGTACGCTGGCAATTCGCTCGAAAGAAAGTGCCGACCAAATTACCACCATTACCGAACAGCTCGTTAACCAAACGGCAAACTCGGTTGATCAGATGCAAACCTGTATTACGCTGGTAGATGAAGCCGTGTTGTCATCGAATACCGCCACCGAAGCAATGACCCTTATTATGCAGCAAATTCAAAATGCCAGTGAAAGCATGACAGAAATTGCGACCTCCGCCGTTGAACAAGAAACCGCGTCGGCGTCTATTGCACAAAGCACAGCAAGGTTGAGCGAGTTTACCTCTCAGGAACTGGCTACCGCTGAATCCTTGTCAGCGGAGGTAACAACCTTAACTGACATTTCGCAGAAAATGCGAAATGCCATTGCTCGCTTTAAGTGCTAAGTAAGATGGCGAAGCGCTCAAGCTGGCTTTTGCTGTTCGCTTGGGCCGCATGCATATTGGCGGGATTGCTGTTTTATAGTCAAAAGCAGCTATCGGAGTTTGACCCGCAAGGCGTGCTTTTGCACGCCTCTACCGAGGCTAGTTTTGACACTGATATTGCGCGCGCTTTACAGCAAAACGGCATTCCTTCCGCCTCTATTATTCATGTAAGTACTTCAAAGGCCTGCTATTGCGACACGCTCGCTCAGCCCCATCAGCAGGCACTGTTGGCTGAATTAGAAACTGATGGCTATCGTTCTGTTGAACTGTCATTAGAACAAGTCCCAGAGCTTAAGTCTGTGATGACTGCCACACCAGCACTCATCGTCATTGATGATGAATACCAGCTTCGCTACCTCGGCCCCTACGCCACAGGGTATGGATGCTTTACTGGTAAAAACGTGGTGGAAGAGGTTTTACAGTACACCAAGACGCCCGCATACCCTGGTGCCATTATCAACGCCGACGGCCAAGGCTGCTTCTGCCACGCCTAAGTTAGGCCTTTCTCTCGTTTTGGCATGCTATATGTAATGTTTTATGTCATTCACGGTTCATAGCCGTTGCGCGGCTTTACCCTATAAAGCTTACCGCACCCCCTAACTTTGCATGAAATTTGTACATGGAGGAGCCAATGCATAAAGAAGCCACCTTATATCGAATGGTAACACCGGGTCACATTTGTCCGTTTGGACTCAAGTCCAAAGACTTGCTCAAGCGTGAAGGATTCAAAGTCGATGACAGGCACCTAAGTACCCGAGAGGAAACCGATGCTTTCAAGCAGAAGCATGGCGTAGACACCACGCCACAAACTTTTATCGATGGGCAAAGAGTCGGAGGGTATGATGAGCTAAGGCGTCATTTTAACAAAACCCCCGAGGAAGACTTTGGCTCTCGCTACACGCCCGTGATTGCCACTTTTGCACTGGCGGCGCTGGCCACCTTAGCTTTTCTGCTACGCGCCACCGTATTTAAGGACGGTGAGATATTTACCCTTGAAGGTACAATAATGACCTTTATCGGCGTATCTATGGTGCTGCTGTCACTGCAAAAAATTCAAGATGTGGTGGCGTTTTCACGGCAGTTCATTACTTATGACCTATTAGGCATGAAAAAGCCAAGGTATGCGTATGTTTACCCCTTTGTGGAAGCCTATGCAGGTTTAGCCATGATTGCAGGTATCCCCGCCATGCTCTTTGCCCCTTTCTCTATTTTTATCGGCGCGATTGGTGCCGTGTCGGTTATTAAAGCCGTATACATAGATAAACGGGAACTAAAATGCGCCTGTGTAGGAGGCAATAGCGATGTGCCTCTCGGGTTTATTTCGTTGACGGAAAACCTCGGCATGCTAGGTGCTGGTTTGTGGATGCTGTTTTCATAATCCCCTGTTGTTGCGCTTATACTCCTTCGGTTAACTAGGCGCGCTAAAGGGCTGGCTTAGCAACTTGATACGCTAGCCCTTTTAAATGTGCCACCACACTACGACCTAATGCACTCATGTCGTAGCCACCTTCTAATGCGCTCACAATACGGCCTTCACAGCAGGTGTCGGCCACTTTTTTAAGTTCTACGCTTAACCAGTAATAGTCGTCTTCGGTTAAGCGTAAATGAGCCATAGGATCTTCAGCATGGGCATCAAAACCAGCGGAAAGTAAGATTAACTCGGGCTTAAAGTGGGTGAGTGCAGCAAACCAATGCGCGACTTTATTGCGAAACACTTCGCCTGTAGCACCCGCATCAATGGGTACTGACAATATATTGCTGGCCAGTACTGGCGACCCACTATGAGGGTAAAAGGGATGCTGGAAGCTTGAGCACATCATGATACGCTGGTCGCCCGCCACAATATGCTCGGTACCATTGCCGTGGTGCACATCGAAGTCCACAATAGCGACACGCTTTAATGCGTAAGTTTGTAAGGCGTACCGCGCGGCAATGGTAATATTGTTGAAGATACAAAACCCCATCGCACTGTCGTAGGTAGCATGGTGCCCCGGAGGTCGCGTTGCACAAAAGCCTTGTCGGTCATGTCCTTGCATTACCCAATCAACAGCAAGACACGCCGCTCCTGCGGATTCTAATGCTGCAGTTAAACTTCCTTTTACCAGCCCAGTATCTTCAGCAAGCCACACCACATTTTGCTCATTTGAGGGGGCTGCCTCGTCAATTTTAGCGGCTTGTGCAAATACCTCATCAATATAGGTTGGGCTATGCGCCAAGGTTAAATAAGCTTTAGCAATTGGCGTCGCGTCAGCGTGTTCGCACACCATTTCTAACCCTGACGCCAGCAGTTGATCGTCAATGGCGAACAAGCGGTCCGGCGACTCCGGATGGGTCTTGTCGACATCATGCTTGATACTGGCTTTTCCTCTAAAGATGCGTATGGTCATTTTGCATTTGCCACATCTAAAACCAATTCAATGTCACTTGGATCACCGGTGAACTTTCGAATGAAATTGGCTTGCTCAAAAATGGTGATCATGGGCTTATTTTCTCCCCTGACATATGCCATCATTTTTTCTATACCCCGCGCTTTAGCAATGTCGATTAGTTGGTTAAGTAAACGACTAGCCATGCCTTTCCCCTGCTGGGTTTCTCTGGTCACAAAGGCTACTTCACAGGTATTACTGACTGGCTCTAAATAAAAACGACCGACGGCTTGAATAGTAATGCGTGAGCCATCTTGCTTAACAATACAAAGGGCCACATCTGCTGACTGATCCACACTAACTAAGTTGCACGACTTCTCCCGAGACATTTGTTTGGGGTCATAGTTATAGCGTAGCCTTAGGGTTTCTTTTGTATGGGAATAGAAGAACTCTTGCAAACGCCGTTCATCCGCAGGGTTTAAGGGGCGCATGTAAAAGGTTTCCCCCTGAATATTCAAGCGTTTCAATTGAATAGCCCCTAACTCAGGAATGTCGGTGGGGTACTTTTCTTGATAATGCGGCACCCAATAGTGCTTTCTGACTTCTTCTAAAAGCTGAGCACGAAACTTAGGGTGGGCCACCCTAATCAGTTCAAGTGCGCGCTCGCGAATACTTTTTCCTTTAAGCGACGCAATGCCGTATTCCGTCACAACGTATTGTACATTGCCTCTTGAGGTGACGACGCCTGCACCTTCGGAAATTCTTGGAGTAATACGGGAAATGGTTTCATCTTTCGCGGTAGAAGGCAGAGCGATAATGGGTTTGCCTCCTTTGCTAATAGAAGCACCAGTCACAAAATCCACTTGCCCACCAATGCCACTATAAAAATCATAGCCCAATGAATCTGCCACCACCTGACCCGTAAGATCGACTTCCAACGCACTGTTAATGGCAATCATATTGTCGTTTTTCGCAATATTGGTGGGCTTGTTCACATAACTGCTTGGATAAAATTCAATATGCGGGTTGTTATCAATCAGGTCGTAAAGCTTTCTGGAGCCGATAGCAAAGCTAGTTACCACCTTACCGGGGTGAAAGGTTTTCTTTTTATTGGTCACCGCGCCTGAAGACAAAAGCTCGATAACGCTGTCTGTGAGCATTTCACTGTGAATACCCAGATCTTTGTGATGGCACAAATATTTCAGCGTTGCACTGGGAATTTTACCAATGCCGAATTGCAGCGTTGCGCCATCGTCCACCAACATAGACACATATTGACCAATACGTTCAGCAACGGAATCTATAGGGGGCGGACTGACTTCCACCAAAGGTTCGCTGGCTTCAATACAGGCGGTAATTTCACTGATATGGATATAGGAATGCCCTGCGGTGCGAGGAACCTGTGGGTTGATTTGCGCCACCACTTGCTGACAGTTTCTTACCGCAGACATGGAAATATCCACGGCAGCGCCCAAAGAACAATAACCAAATTCATCCGGCGGACTGACATTCACCAAGGCAGCATCTAACGCCAACGTACCATCACTAAACAAGCTCGATATTTCAGATAAAAACACGGGTGTATAATCTGCCCGCCCTTCATCAACAGCACGACGAATGGCCTCACCGCCAATAAAAAAAGTGTTGGCTTTGAATAAACGTTTATATTCCTCTTTTGCCCAACGGGTATCGCCAAGCGCCAGCATGTGAACCAATTCAATATCACTAAAGCCTTCGCTATTTTCAATAAGATGTTGAACCAGCGCATAAGGTACAGAGGCGGTACCACCAACAAACACTCGCGAACCAGATTTGATTAATTTATGCCAATTAGGCTCGGGGGGTAACGCTATTGCCATCACTTCAACCTATACAAGTTATCCTGCATTCCTCACATAATGCCATATTTTAGCAAGTGTGATGATGTGAATGCACAGAGGCAAAGTAAGCGATTAGTCGTAGGTGAACACAGGCGGCCTATTGTATAGGCTCGCCGTGCTTTTCATCCTGCAAGACAAAGCGCTAAAGCCGGTGAATATCGAAAGGCTTCAACCAGTTGCGGAAAAATGGTGATATTTGCGGCATGCTGTTTGATAAACGATGCACATCATGCACGAGCAGCAAATTTGCACTACAGGTACGGGCGTAGTTAATGCTGTTCTCGGCAGGCACAATGTCATCGTGCCATCCATGCACCATACTCACTTCCCCAGCATATTTGTAGTTTTGTACTTCGTAGCCAGGCATTGATAGCGCGGGGGCAAGCAAGAATACCCCCACCACATTGGTACGTTCTGCCGCCACCAGTGACACATAGCCCCCCATACTGGAGCCGACTAAAATAACAGTGTCTGATTGCTGGGATATATTCTCAACCAAACGGTCGACCCTGGCTTCCGGCGAGTCTAAATCTTGATAGTCGATACTCTCAACCCGAAAGCCCAGTTGCTCTGCCACCTTCGACATAGTCGTAATTTTACTGCCCCAAGGTCCACTCTCCTTTCCGTGAGAAAAAATGACCGTTGTCATTTGCAATGCTCCTGCTTATTTAGATGATGCCTGTTTATGAAAGAGCCTTTCTACCATGACGTAGAACATAGGCACGAAGAAAATGGCTAAGAATGTAGCTGCAAACATACCGCCCATAACCGCAATACCAATAGCATTCTGACTGGCTGCGCCCGCACCACTGGCAAGCGCTAACGGGGTAACACCGAGAATAAAGGCCATGGATGTCATAAGTATGGGGCGGAAACGTTGTGATGCCGCATTAGACACGGCCACCATCAAGTCTTCCCCATTCTCAACCTGTTCTTTGGCAAATTCAACAATCAAAATGGCATTTTTTGCCGCCAGTCCCACGGTGGTTAAAAATGCAACCTGAAGATAGACATCGTTAGGCAAGTTGAAAATAAGGGCGGCTGTGACTGAGCCCAATATACCCAAGGGTACCACCAGCATTACCGCGAAGGGGACTGACCAGCTTTCGTACAATGCGGCTAAGCACAAAAATACCACCAATATAGATATGGCATACAGTAACGAAGCCTGAGAGCCCGCGGCTTGCTCTTCATAAGATAAACCTGACCATTCAATAGCAAAGCCTGAAGGCAGTTGATCTACAAGCTTCTGCATTTCTGCCATTGCCTCACCAGACGACACACCTTCTGCGGGGCTACCTTGTATGTTCACCGATGAAATTCCGTTAAAACGCTCTAGTTTGGGCGAGCCATACACCCACTCTGTGGTAGCAAACGTGCTGAATGCCACCATTTCACCATCGCTGTTTCTAACAAACCACTTTTCTAAATCTTCAGGGGTCATGCGGCTTGGCAAATCACCTTGCATATAAACGCGCTTTATACGCCCTTTATCAATAAAGTCATTCACATAACTTGAGCCCCAAGCTATCTGCAAAGTATTGTTAATATCGCTCAAGCTCAGCCCGAGTGCCGATGCTTTTTCACTATCAATATTGATTTTGAATTGTGGAACATCGCTTAGGCCGTTGGGGCGAACGCCTGCCAACTTCGGATTTTGCGCCGCCATCCCTAATAGTTGGTTTCGTGCATTCATTAAGGCTTCATGACCATTGCCCCCGCGGTCTACCAGTTGCATATCAAAGCCAGTCGCGTTACCCAGCTCCATGATTGGCGGCGGGACAATAGGAAACGCAGATGCGTCTTGAATTTGACTTAACGCACCGAATGCGCGATTGACCACCGCAAAGGCGGAGCTATCTTCGTCTCGCTCACTCCAATCGTTTAAGTTTAAAAAGGCCATACCCGCATTTTGCGCCTGGCCAGCAAAACTAAAGCCGACTACCGCGAACATGCCGTTAACGGCTTCTTGTTCGTGATCTAAAAAGTAATCTTCTACTTGTTTAATCGATTCTAACGTTCGCCCAGCAGTTGCCCCTGGTGGTGTGCTGACTAACACCATCATACGGCCCTGATCTTCATCAGGCAGGAACGCTCCTGGAAGTTGACTAAAGATAAAGGCCATGCCCCCAACTAACACGCCATACACAATAAAGTAGCGCTTAAAACGCTTAGCCATATGCGTGGTGGTGCGTTGATAGCCATCGCGGCCTTTGTTGAAGGTGCGGTTAAACCACCCAAAGAAACCGCTATTTTTATCGTGCCCTTCTGGGTGCTTTTTCAATAAAGTGGCACATAATGAAGGCGATAACACAATGGCCACAAGCACAGAGAAGGCCATAGCTGAGACAATGGTAACTGAGAACTGACGATATATTGCGCCGGCAGAACCACTAAAAAATGCCATGGGAATAAATACCGTGGACAACACAGCGGCAATACCCACCAATGCACCGGTAATCTGCGTCATGGATTTTTTGGTGGCTTCAGCTGGCTCAAGCCCTTCTTCTTCCATAATACGCTCGACGTTTTCAACCACCACTATGGCGTCGTCAACCAACAAGCCTATGGCTAACACCATCGCAAACATGGTGAGCACGTTAATGGTAAAGCCAAACGCAAGTAGCACAGCAAAAGTACCCAGTAATACCACGGGTACCGCAATCGTAGGAATCAGGGTTGCGCGCCAGTTCTGTAAGAACAGAAGCATAACGAAAAAGACGAGCACCACGGCCTCAATAAGGGTGTGCACCACAGACTCAATCGACAATTCAATGAAAGGTGAGCTGTCTACCGGATACACCACTTTTACACTGTCTGGAAGGTTGCTGCGAAGCTCTTCTACGCGGGCTTTGATGGCATTAATGGTATCAAGTGCGTTAGCCCCAGATGCCAAACTGATTGCCATACCCGACGCAGGATTACGGTCGTAACGCACAATGACGTCGTAGCTTTGCGCGCCTAACTCTACCCGGGCCACATCACGCACTCTTACTTGAGAACCATCTGTATTTACCCGTAAAACGATGTTTTCAAAGTCCTGCACGGTTTGCAGGCGGCTTTGTGCCTGAATAGTGGCATTAATTTGCTGATTTTCAATAGCAGGTAAACCACCTAACTGCCCTGCCGATACGTCGGTATTTTGCACCTGTACAGCGGCTTGAACGTCAACCGGTGTTAAGTTATAGCTGTAGAGTTTGTCGGGGTCTAGCCAAATTCGCATGGAACGCTGCGCACCAAAGACACGCACATCACCCACCCCGTTAACACGAGAAATAGGGTCTTGAAATTGGGACACCAAAAGGTCACTCAGATCGTACTGAGACATGCTGCCGTCTTCTGAATAAAACCCTACCGCCAACGCGAATGAACTGTTGGACTTAGACACAGTAACGCCTTGTTGCTGCACTTCGCTAGGCAACAGTGGTAGCGCGCCCTGCACCTTATTTTGCGTTTGCACTTGCGCAATATCTGGGTCGGCGCTAGGGGCAAACGTAAGGCTAATAGACATGGTGCTATTAGAGCTACTGGCCGAGAAGTAGCGCAAATTATCGATACCCGTTAAGCTTTGCTCGATAACCTGAGTGACCGAGTTTTCAACGGTTTCCGCAGATGCTCCCGGGTAAGATGCACTAATAGTCACCGTAGGAGGCGCCACCTTCGGATACTGTTCAATAGGTAATGAGGTGATAGCTAAAACACCAGCCATCATAGTAATAATTGCAAGTACCCACGCAAAGACGGGTCTGTCTATAAAAAAGCGAGCCATAACGATAAATTCCTTGCTTGCTTAACGTGAGCCACGTGAAGAAGATTGCCACTCAGTTGGGTTGACTGTGCTACCTGGTTTGACTTTTTGGTAGCCGGTAACGATAACCCGCTCACCTTCTTGCACACCGCTTATTACCACATACTGATCTTGGTAAGTTGTTCCCACGGTTAGCTGTCGTGCTTCCACCTGATTCTCGTTATTGACCACGTATACCGTTAACGAGCCATCTGACTGACGCATGGTTGCCCTTTGAGGCACAAGTAAGCCACTTTCTTTGCTGGTAATCACGTGCCCTTTCACAAACAAACCTGGCATCAATAAACCTTCTGGATTAGGCAGTTCAGCGCGTAATGCCACCGAGCCCGTACCTTCATCCACGGTGACTTCAGAGAATTTGACTGAACCAACATGTGTGTACTTTTCGTTTGTACTTTCATTAAGGGTAATTTCAACCGGCAGCGCACCTTGTTTCTGGATTTGTTTGCGTAGCGTTAATATCGCCTGTCCAGACTCTTGCATATCAACATACACGGGGTCTAGCTGAGTAATGGTGGCCAGTTGCTGGGTTTGATTCGCCGTGACCAAGGTGCCTTCAGTCACAAATGAACGGCTAATTTGGCCACTAATGGGGGCATACACCTGAGTATACCCTACATTAACTTTCGCCAGGTCAACCGATGCTTCTGCTACGCTGATGGCGGCTTGCGCTTGCTCTTTTTGTGCTATGACATCGTCAAATTCTTGTTGGCTAATGGCATTTTGCTGAATGAGATCATCATATCGGCGTGCTTTGGCTTCCAAGGTTTTCAGGTTAGCTTGTGCACTTTTAACATCGGCAATGGCACTGTTTAGCTGGGCACGGTATCGCACATCATCAATTTGATAGAGCTGTTGACCTTTTTCAACTTGCGCACCTTCTTCAAACAAGCGTTCAGTAATAACACCGTCGACTTGGGGGCGAATTTGCGATTGGCGAGAAGGTGTAATTCTGCCTGGCAATACTAACTCGTGCGTAATGGGCTGGTTAGCAAGGGTAAGCACAGACACCGAAGGCGCAGGCCTAGCTTGTTGTGCTTGCGCTGCCTGTTGCGGCGCTTCAGAACAACCCACCACACTTAGCAGTGTAGCCATGGAAGTAATAACAAAAAATAGGCGACTCATATAGTTTCTCAATCTCAATAACCAATCTATACAGCTAAACGAAAACGTTTACCTGTGTGTGTTCAAGTTAGTTTGTAATTCAAGCCTAGCTGCATCCGATGCGTCTGACTGTAACGGGTGTTAGCAAAGTACGACATACACCCATGGCAGCCGATAGTGAATTGTGCCACTGCAAGATGAACATTGTGCGTAGTTATACTAAAGAATAAAAGCCCTGGAAGGTAAACTTGCTGATCTTATCGTCCAGTTGCAGGGAATTTGTACTAACCACAAAGATGTTAAGATCGTTTCGTGCTTTAGGTGATGGCGATCACTCCCACAGTGGCTTTGCAGAAACTGGGAAAAAGCCCACTAAACCCGTTTTAACGAACTCAGTAATACGCGGTAAGCCTGAATGACTTGCTGTGCCTCTTCAACATTGCCACCCCGATCTGGGTGAACCTTTAACAAGGCTTTGCGATAGTGCGCTTTAAGGCTATTCAACGTGAGTATATCCTGCTTATCTAGCTTAAGTACATCGCACGCCTTATCTCTGTCTTTGGTATTCGGCACCCCTAGTTTTTGCCCCGCCATTTGACGCCAAAAATCATCTAATAAAGCGGCGACGTCTGCCTCGCTAGTGCCTTTTAAATTGTCTAAATTCAAATAATAACTCGCCAACGGATCTAAACCCGCTAAGTGGGTTTGCGCTTGTGTGGCGTCTTTATTTTGTAGCGGGATATTCTGTGGCTGGATATCATCCCGTAAGAGAATCTTAGTAGTATGGATATCGAGTCGCCCTTCACCGCTTTCTCGCCATTTTATTTGCAGTTTGTACAGCGCGTGGAAAACCAAAAAGTGAGTTTGAAACAACATTAATGGGTCACGTAACGCATCTTCATCAAACAACGAATAAGGCGGGCGCTTTAACAGCGCAATAAGATCGAACTCACTGATACCTAACGTAAGCGTAGGCTTTAGTAAAAGTAAACTATCTTCAAGTAAGGTAACGAGTGACGTATTCATCGGATGTAGACAACATTGATTAACGATATGGCCACATGGTTACACACATTGACACAAATTTAACCGCGAAATTGAACCAATTTTCGCCAAGCACTGTTAAAGTATCACTAAAATAATAACGAGGATTGACTGTGAAAGCACTGATTGCTCTTACCAGCGTGGTAAGTTTTTTAATGGTTACGCTGCCCGGACCACTCTACCAGTATGCTGGAGTAAACCTAGGCACTGCCTTTGCCCTTATTCGCTCTGGCGTATACGTTGGCGGCGCAGCACTAATTTTAATTATTTTGCAGCTGTTGCTTAAACGCAAGAGCGTAAATTGGGGTAGTACCACACTCTTTGCCATTCTCGCGCTGGTGGCGGTTGCTATGCCCTTAAGCATGGCCAGTAAAGCTAGCACAGTGCCACCTATTCACGACATTACTACCCATGTTACCAACCCGCCTGAATTTGTCGCTATTGCCCCTTTGCGCAAAGACGCGCCAAACCCTATCACCTATGAGGGCGGTGAAGTCACCAGACAACAATTAGATGCCTACCCAGAGATAAAAACCCAGCGCCTCCCCCAGCCCATTAATGAAGTCTATATGGCGGCAGAAAAAGCCATAGAGAGCTTAGGCTGGGAAAGAGTTAGCGCAGGCGAGCAACCAGATACGCTTGAAGCCACCGACACCACCACATGGTTTGGCTTTAAAGACGATGTGGTTATTCGGCTAACAGCGCAGGGTGATGACACCTTAGTGGACATGCGCAGTAAGTCGCGAGTAGGCCGTAGCGATTTGGGCAAAAACGCAGAACGTATTAATCAGTTCTTCGCAGAGTTACGGGTTCAACTAGGCTATCGGTAAATCACCCTAGCCTGACCCTAAAGGCTAGCTAATTGTACGCTAACCAACCCTAAGACAGCAGCGTTCGCGCGATTGAACCAACGCCAAAAGCGAGGGCGCTGCATGTGATGAGCAAATTTCGCCGTTAGGGTACTGACACCGACGAACCAAATAACAGAAGCGCTAATGGCTCCCGCGACAAACCACCATTTATCTTGTTGCCATTGACTGGCTAAGTTGCCCATTAATAATAAGGTGTCTAGATAAAAATGGGGGTTTAACCAAGTCACCGCCAAGGCGATTAACAGCGCTTTTTTGAATGGCAATACTTTATGTGCTGTGGCTAAAACTAACGCGTCGTCCGCCATTGAAGACTTAATTTTGTTATAAGCAATCCACAGTAAAAACGCCACACCGGCCCATTTGGTAATCGAAATTAGTGTTGGGTACTCTTGCAGCAAGACACCAAACCCCATGGCACCCAAACTAATTGAAATAGCATCGCTAATAATAAACAAAAGCACAAAAAGTGCTGTCCATTGACGCTTCAATGATTGTTCAATCAAAAAACTGTTTTGTGCCCCCACGGCAATAATGAGCGTGCCCCCCATGATTAAACCGCTTGTCGCTGCCGCAAACATACCTTGTGCCTTTTTCTCAATGAATAAATAAAACTGGCGCTATATTAACCAATAACGCAAACTAAATTAAATTAATGATATTTGTTTTAAATTAATATATTTAATATTAATAACGACACGTTTACAGGGCCTAGGCTATGTTAGATTACGATGCACTTTACGCATTAAATGAAGTGGTACGCTACGGCGGCTTCGACCGCGGCGCGCAAGCTTTGAGTCTTACCCAATCTGCTGTATCGCAAAAAATAAAGCGGCTAGAGCAAAACGTGGGTGGGCCGGTGATTGTAAGAACGAAACCGCTTAAGCCCACCCCGTTAGGCCGGGAATTATTGGCGCATTTCCAAAAAGTCAGTGTGTTAGAAGAAGCGCTAAATATTGAAAGCGGTTTGCAAGAAAGCGCTTCACCCATCACGGTGGCCGTGAACAATGACGTGCTTGCGACCTGGTTTTCGTTGGTGCTGGCTAAATTCAGTGAAACCCGGCGCAATCCGGTTCATGTTTATAATGCCGATCAAACACAGACTCGCGAAAAATTGCAGCAAGGTGGAGTCATGGCATGTATAAGCCAAACCGGTACGCCGGTGACGGGCGGGCAATCTATTCGCCTAGGCACTATGTATTATCAACTTTATGCTTCACCGGCGTTTATCGCACGCTATATCTCGGGTTCCCCCAGCCCAGAAAAGGTAATGCAAAGCCCCGGTCTACTCTACGACGAGTACGACGTCACCTTACTCAGCGATTATCAACAAACCTGTTTCAATCTAGCGCCTAGCTTCTCTTCATGTCATTGGTATCCGTCCTCCCACGGTTTTGTAAAAATGGCCGTAGATGGTGTTGCCTGGGCGTTATTACCAACACTGCAAGTTGTGGATGAGGTAAAAAAAGGAGAGCTTGTGTCTTTGTTTCCACAACAGGCCTTAGGGCTGCCATTGTTTTGGCACTGGACATCCATAGATTCAGGCGCATTAAGTGACCTAACTCGCGCGGTAAAACTGATTGCAAAACAACAATTGAAAGACGTGGTATAGCCGACATAAAAACAAAATTCGGTTTGTGTTAACCGCAAATCGCACCTAGCCTAAATTTTAACCTAGTGCAGTTGACGAATGTGCCAGCACAGCCCACTATGGCAATGACAAAAACGAAAAAAACGCAGAAAAACGAAGGAAAAACATGAAGATTTTAAAAACCACCAGCACATGGTTCGCTCTGGTGCTGGGTTTGTTTGTGCTGCCCGCGTATTCAGCAGTGCTCATGAAACCGAATAAAGAAGCCGCGCTTGAGTACAAGGGTGAATTACTCAGTGGCAATTACAACACGGATATCACCCACCCGGATTCGCTTTTGGGCTTCCCTGTAGGATCTCGGGTTGCCACGCCAAAACAAATTCACAGTGCTATTATGACATGGGCTGAACAGTCTGATAGGTTGCATGTGGTTGAATACGCCCGCACTCACGAGCAGCGCCCGCTTCTTGCAGTATTCATTTCTACCCCCACACGACTTGCTCAGCTTGATGAAATTAAAGCCAATATCGATACCTTATCTGACGCCCGTAACGTATCAGACAGCAAAGCAAACGCTATTATTAATGACCTGCCAGCAATAGCGTGGATGGCATACTCCATTCACGGCAACGAAACGTCCGGTGCCGATGCCGCGTTAACTGCCATTTACCACTTAATTGCCAGTGAAGAGCAGACCGTTAGCGACCTTCTTGACGACATGGTGGTAGTCATTGACCCTATGATGAACCCAGATGGTCGCGCTCGCTTCGCAAAATCCCTAGAGCAGTACCGAGGGACAGCGCCAAATGTAGATGATCAGTCACTGCTGCACAGAGGCGACTGGCCCTATGGTAGAACCAATCATTATTTTTTCGATCTTAACCGTGACTTTTTCTATCTTACTCAGCCTGAAACGGTGGGCCGGGTAGCATTAATTAACCAGTGGCGTCCACAATTGATGATTGATGGTCATGAAATGGGACCACAAGATACGTATTTAATGGGGCCTCCCCGTCAGCCGCTTAATCAAAATATCGACCCCAACTTGCAAAAATGGGCGGTGACCTTTGCTGAAGACCAAACTTCGGCCTTCGATGCCAAAGGGTGGCGTTATTACACCGGTGAGTGGTTTGAAAATTGGTACCCTGGCTACTCTAATTATGCCGAGTACCGTGGCACCATGCATATCCTTTACGAACAATCTCGTATGGCTGAAGATGGCGTTCGCCGGCCAGAAGGGACCATTCAAACTTACAGGGAAGCGGTGCATCACCAGTTTGTCTCTACCATGGCCAATTTAGACACCCTAGCCAAACACAGTAAGGCGATGTACAAGGATTACTGGCAAGGACGTAAAAATAATGTGGCCTCTAAAGGTAAGTTTGCCAATCGCACTTTTGTGGTGCTAGCCAACGATAATAAAGGCCGAACCGACGCCTTTGTTGACAGGCTGCTTGCCCAAGGCATCGAGGTATACGTTACCCAAAAAGATATGGAAGTGGATGAAGCAACTACCCACTTAGGCAATACGTTATCTGATACGGTTATCCCGAAAGGCAGCCTTGTTATACCGAACCGTCAACCAGACGCACCGCTTATTGCTGCCATTTTAGAATTTGATGCCGGTGTAAATGACGCGGTGTTAATAGAAGAAAGACAAAAAACGCTCAGAGACGGCTCATCTGTGATGTACGACACCACAGCATGGAACCTCACCATGATGTATGGCCTTGATAGCCTCACTGTACCAGAGCACCTCACTAAAAACCTAGAGAAATACCGCCAAACGCCTATTTCTAATGCGACGCCAAGTGCTGGTATTGCCTGGGCTGTAGATGGCGCAGATGACCGTTCGGTTGCCTTTGCCGCGCGCTTAATGGAGCAAGGCATTCACGTTAGGTTTATTGATAAAGATGCTAAGTACAACAATCAAACCTTAAATCGAGGTTCAATTGTGGTGACGGTTACAGACAACCCTAATCACACCGAAGTCGCGAAGCACGCTAGCCAAATGGCCAATGAACTAGGGCTTAAGCTAGTCACCATTCAAAATGGTTACGGTAAAGGCGACCTACCGGATTGGGGTGGTGAACACCTCCCGTTACTCACTAAGCCACAGGTAGCAATCATTAGCCACGGCAGTATTTCTAGCTACGACGCCGGTGCAACATGGTGGAGTATTGACACGAATTTAGGTATTCGCCATAGTCAGATTGACGTTAACGCACTTAGCTATACCGACCTTCGCCGTTATAATGTGCTTGTTTTACCGTCTGGCCGGGTTAATTTTTCAAACGGTCAGCTTGCTGCCCTAAAAGCGTGGGTACAAAATGGCGGAACACTTATCGCTCACGACCGCTCTGCGGCGGCGCTTGCAAAAGAAGATGGCATTGGCACGGTTCGCACCCTTGAAGGGGCATTCGACAAAGCACTGGACTACGACATTGCCCTTTACCGCGAATATCTAGCCGAGTCTGAAGCCATATCATCATCAAGTGTCATGGCTCACACGCTAGACACAGATTACCGCTACCCATGGGCCGATTTACCCAAACCCCAAAGTGAAGAAGAACTCAAGCGCCGAGATAACTGGCTTAAGCTATTTATGCCAAGTGGCGCAATAGTAGCGGGACGTACCGATCAACTTCATTGGCTTACTGTTGGCACCAATGACATCTTGCCTTTGATGTATTCCAGCCAGCCTTTGCTAATGTCGGACTCTCGTAGTCAGGCCGTGGTTAGAGCAGGCGTGTATGCCAACGACAAAGCGGCGAAAAAAACTGACGAAGCAAAAGGTAACAACAGTACCGGCCGCTGGTTTACCCTTCCAGAAGGTAAAACCCTTAATGTAAGAATGAGCGGTTTAGTGTGGCCTGAAGCACAGCAACGTATTGCCAACACGGCCTATCTGACTCGCGAACGGGTAGGTAAAGGGCAAGTAATTTTGTTTTCAGGGCAGCCCAACTTTAGAGGCTCATCACGAGGCACTAACCGTTTACTGTTAAACGCCATCGTGTATGGTCCTGGCTTGGGTTCTCGTTACAATATCGACCTCTAGGCAATGAAGACTAAGTAAAGTAAAGGGTACCAAGGGTGCCCTTATTTCTTTCTGCGACGCCGCTCTTTTGCTTTGTACATGTTGGCATCGGCCTGCTGAATAAGGGTGTCTAGTTTCACAGAAGGCTCACTGGTAATAAACACCCCAACACTGGCAGACACGGGCACAAGGCAGTTAGCCGTTTTCACGTCTCTCCCCTCTAAACCCTTGATAATGCGCTCTGCAAGGCGCTGAGATTGGCCTTCACTAAAACAGTGGCTTAAGATGACAAATTCATCGCCGCCTATTCGGCCCACCGCATCTTGTTCTCGGCACCTATTTGTGACTATTTTCGCAATAACCTGCAAAACAGTATCGCCGGCGTTATGTCCATATTTATCGTTAATTCGCTTGAAGTTGTCCACATCCACAAACAACACGGTTAAGTAGCCGCCTTCACGTTTGTGAGTGTCTACCAGTTCTTTGGCAAACCCTTCCCAACCGCTTCTATTCATCACCGAACACAGAGTATCCATAGAAGCTTTTCGATAAGCAGTTAGCCTATCTTCATCTAGTTTTTTCACTTTTTTCGCCGTGGCAATGGCAAAAATAAAGGCTTCAATGGTGATCCCAATAATAAGCCCGTAACGCTGTAAAAAAGGGCTGATGTTGTCCAATGTGAAACGCGCGAGCATCGCCAAAACCACAATACTTAGCCCCGCCAATACTAAGCGTGAGCAATGTACTTTTCTCACAACGGCGTAAATGGCTGCAGCGAGCACAATAGCCATAATGAGCAGTGTGACCACACTAAAGCCCATATTGACGAGCACCGCTGCGTTAAACCTGAAGGGAAGTTGTAAAAACGCTAACCCTAAAGCGATGTAAGAGAGGTATAAAAGTAGATTTCGCTGCCATTGTCGCAGCAGCACTTTTAAATCCAGAAGTTGGTCGAGGAAGCGCACTGCAGCAAACACCGTCACGCCCACAAAAAACAAATGTAAGTGCACGCTATTAAGCACGGAAAGGTCTTCGAAACCGATGTTAAATAGCCCTTCTTGTAGCGTGAAGAAAATGGCTGCACTTAAAATATAAAAACTGTAAGAGTAAAACCCCATATTGCGCACGCTGTTTCCTAGCATTCCCACGTATAACGTGAGCGCCAAGCAAAAGCCCACGAAACCACTAAGGGTGAGGGTATGCACGGTTGAGAAGCGTTGATATTGCGCCACACTCTGTACGGAGGGCGCAAAGGGCGCAGGCACCTGCGCACTTAAATCCAAATAAAAGGTGTGTCGTCCTTGGGGAATAAAAAAAGCTTTTCGAGACCCAGTTAAGGCTTCCACACTTATCAGATCCTGGGTATACAATTGGCTGTACGTAATGTGGTCGCGGGTAAAACTGAGGATAACCGGGGCTGAAATATCGCACTCAAGCGTTAAACGTTGTAGACCGATTTTCAATGTGTAAGGCTGATTTAGCGGTGTACCTGTGGGCGAAACTGCGTTGCAACTTGCATAAGCATTGAGGCTAATTACAGTTAACGTAAGTGAAACAAATATGCGTGCAAGGAAGCGTTGCAAGCCTTGGTTCATAAATCTGCGATTCCTTTACAGCTGGTACAACAACCCTGCTATAACAGGTGTTTTCGTGTCACCTGTTATAGGGTGTTATGAGTTGAATTTATGGCGAAAACGTACCACGCAAAAGTAGCTCGCTACTATTGAGTGTAGTGGAAAATCGCCGTTATTGAAGTCTCACTTCCAATATTTTCCTCTTGATACACTAACCTGCCCTACCCGTTCAAAACGTATAGCCCCTTCTATTTCAAGGGTTATTGACGTTAATTCCCATTCAACTTTAGTTCACTTTGCATTCACCTTCCCAACTCTACACTACCCCTGAACTTAACCAACAGGGAAATGAAACATGTTAAAACACCTTACCGCTACCGCCGCACTACTTACCGCGCCTTTTGCCGTCTTCGCTAACGATATGACGCCAACCTATACTTACAGCCAAGTGGGCTATGTACAAAGTGACATAGCCGATTTAGATGACTTTACACTCAAGGGCTTCGAGTTAAAAAGTAGTTATGCCTTTAGCGATAACTTTTTCATTGAAGGCACCTACTCTGACGTTAACGATGATGCCACTGGTATACGTTTAGATGCCCAACGTCTTGTTGCTACACTTGGCTACATCCAACATATCAATGCACGCACGACCATCGATTATCAGCTAGGGTACGGTGATGTAGATTTAGGGGTTAGCAACGAAGCAGAAAATTGGGAGGGAGGAACCCATTACTATATTGTTGAATCTAACCTCCGCCATAAGGTAACAACGCAACTGGAGTTTTATGGTGGTCTAGAATGGCAAAATTGGGATGATGGCGACAATCAAAAAGCCTACAAACTGGGTGTAAAATACAATTGGGATAAGTTTGCTATTGGCACGGAATACAACAAATATTCTGACGAAGACACTGTACTGGCATACTTACGTTACGAATACTAACCTTCATGTATGTGGCGTAGGGACGTGTTTTACACTAAGGCTTAGCCGCTAGAAACAGACCCAAAGGTCATCATAATGACCAGTCACGATAGGTGCCACGCTCTATTATTCAATGTATAGCGTGGCAACCTTACGCCATCCACCCGCTACTTGTGTTGCAGGCGTTTTCTTAGCTTATTCCCCAACCATTGCACACCTTTAATGGCAACCAGCACAGACAAAACGTAAAACGCGATATGGTAATACTCATGAACGGTGGTATTTAGGTAATGATCATCATGGGCTAACGTTGCACTAGAGAATAGCGCTGCAATCAATAGAAGTTGATTTTTCATTGTCTTTCCTTAATTAAGATTTAACCAACATGCCTTCAACTTCTATAAAGTTGATGATATCAGCCAATCCTTCACCTGCTTTTAAATTAGTGAATACAAAAGGTTTATCGCCGCGCATGCGCTTTGTATCCGTATCCATCACGTCTAGTGAGGCTCCCACCATGTCAGCAATGTCTATCTTATTGATGATAAGTAAATCAGACTTGGTAATACCCGGCCCACCTTTGCGGGGGATTTTATCCCCGGCTGAAACATCAATCACATAAAGCGTTAAGTCGGAGAGTTCTGGGCTAAAGGTGGCACTGAGATTGTCACCGCCACTTTCTACCAAGACAAAATCCAAATTCTCATGGCGAGATTGCAATTCATCAATGGCAGCAAGATTCATTGAGGCGTCTTCTCGAATAGCCGTGTGGGGGCAACCCCCGGTTTCTACACCGATAATACGATCGGCTTCTAGTGCGTCATGTTTGGTTAGGAACTGGGCGTCTTCGTGAGTATAAATATCATTGGTCACTACGGCCATGTTGTACTTTTCACGCATAGCGAGGCATAACGAACGCAGTAGCGCTGTCTTTCCAGACCCCACTGGGCCACCCACACCAACACGCAGTGTTTGTTTTTGCATAAGGTTTCCTCTAAGAACGGAATAATCTTGAATATTGTTGTTCATGCCATGCACTTGCCATGGCCAACGACGGCATAGACTGTCCAATTTGGTCTTGCTGCACGTGTTTGGCACTCTCAATACATGGTGTAATTTTTGTGGTTAAGCGAAACAGTAAATTTTGGCCGTCGGTTTGTCCTAACGGGATGAGTTTTGTGCCCGCAGCCACCTGATTATCAATAAGGGTCCACACATAACCACTTAGACAGGCATCAAGTGATAAGCCAAAAACATGTGAGGCCAAGGCAAATTGACTAATAAAACAATGGGCATTTAGCTGATTAACCCAGTGCGCGGCCAGACTGTCTTCTTTGTTTACTAAATTGCGCAACAACCTACGTAACGCTTTTCCCATGGCTTGCTCGGCCAGTAAAATTTCTTCACTTTCTCGGGTAGCCGCAATCCAATCGTCGGTGTCTAAAAATAGCGTTTGGTCGTGAGCGTCTATTGCGCGAAATTGCTGCATCAACAAAGGGACATCGGCATTGGCGACGCTGCCTTCTAGCAGCACAGCTACCCAATTCTCTAGTGCATCAGATGTCGTTACCCACCCACGCTCTACCGCTTGCTCTAAACCTTGTGAAAAGGAGAACCCTCCCACCGGCAAATTCGCACTGCATAATTGCAGCAACCTTGCGCACTGAAGCATTGAAAGATCAGTCATGATGGTGGTGATGTTCGCCACTTTGATAGGCGCCACTTTCAGGGTCGAATACCGCAGGTGCGTCACTCACACTGAGATGGTAACGCTGCACTAATTCGCTAAGCACATGATCGGGTTTAAACCTTAACCAGCGTTCACCAACTTGTAAGCGAGTATGGCGGTTACCCAAGTGATAACACACTTTTGAAAAGGTGTGCCAGTCGTCTGTACTTGCTGTGGTAACAGCTTCAAGGGCACCTATCACCTTAATCACTTTGCCGCATTCGCTGCGCAAGTGCTCACCCACGCGTAAGGGCTTCCCTCGCGCTATAAAAATGCCGACCGGCACGCCCTTGTCGGTTGTCACTTTAATTCGCGCTTTTTGCCGCGTATCAAAATCTAGGGTTATGGTATCGTCGGCATCACCATGATAATGACCCAACCTTTCTGAAATCGTTAACATATACTTCTCTTAAAACAAACTATAGCGCTGTGCTAAGGGCAATACTTCCATAGGTTCACAGGTAAGTAATTCACCATTTGCGCGTACTTCATAGGTTTGCGCATCCACCTCAATGTGTGGCTGCCAATCGTTGAGTTTCATATCCCCTTTACCAATATTCCTTGTGTTTTTACATGCCACAAGTGGCCGGCGTATCCCGTATTTTTCTGCAATGTTGTTATCCATTGATGCCTGTGACACAAAGGTCACAGACAATGAGGCTGCGGCACCGCCAAGACTACCGAACATGGGTCGATAATAGACGGGTTGTGGTGTAGGAATAGAGGCGTTGGGATCGCCCATAGGTGCGGCTGCAATAAAACCTGACTTCAAGATCAAACTGGGCTTAATCCCAAAGAAGGCGGGCTTCCACAGCACAAGGTCGGCCAGTTTACCTACTTCAATAGAACCCACTTCGCTGTCGATACCATGGCTTATAGCCGGGTTGATGGTGTATTTGGCCACGTAACGACGCGCACGATAATTGTCATTCCTGTCAGAGTCTTGTGGTAGCGGCCCCCGCTGCACTTTCATTTTGTGGGCGGTTTGCCATGTTCGACAAATCATTTCACCTATGCGTCCCATGGCCTGACTGTCAGAGGCAATCATGCTGATTGCGCCTAGGTCTTGTAGAATATCTTCGGCCGCGATACTTTCCTTGCGAATTCGTGAGTCAGCAAAGGCCACATCTTCAGGAATAGAAGGGTCGAGGTGGTGACAAACCATTAGCATGTCTAAATGCTCGTCAACGGTATTAACGGTATAAGGCCGTGTTGGATTTGTGGATGACGGCAACACATTGGCTTCACCACAAGCACGAATAATATCTGGGGAATGCCCGCCACCCGCACCCTCGGTGTGATAAGTATGAATCGTTCTGCCTTTAAATGCCGCTAAAGTATCTTCCATAAACCCGGCTTCATTTAATGTATCGGTGTGAATGGCAATTTGCACATCGTAACGGTCGGCTACGGTTAGGCAGTTATCTATTGATGCAGGAGTGGTTCCCCAATCTTCATGCAATTTAAGACCACAAACACCCGCTTCAATTTGCTCTTCCAATGCTTTCGGTAAACTCGCGTTTCCTTTGCCCAAAAAGCCAAAGTTCATTGGCATATCCTGAGTTGAAAGCATCATTTTTTCAATATTCCAAGGCCCAGGTGTGCATGTGGTGGCTTTCGTCCCAGTAGCCGGGCCTGTGCCGCCACCTATCATGGTGGTCACTCCTGACATTAAGGCTTCATCTACCTGCTGAGGGCAAATGAAGTGCACGTGTGCATCAATGCCGCCTGCCGTCAGTATTTGCCCTTCTCCCGCTATAATCTCTGTGCCCGCGCCAATAGGAATAGTCACGCCGTTTTGCACGTCGGGATTACCGGCTTTGCCAATGGCTTGAATACGGCCATCGTTAATGGCCACATCGGCTTTCACAATGCCCCAGTAATCTAAAATGAGCGCATTGGTAATGACTAAATCTGGCGTTTCTGCGCAGCTGAGCTGCCCCTGCCCCATGCCATCGCGAATAACCTTACCGCCACCAAACTTCACTTCATCGCCATAGCAGGTGTAGTCCTTTTCTACCTCGATAATAATGTCGGTGTCCGCTAAACGAACCCTATCGCCGGTGGTTGGGCCAAACATGTGTGCATAGGCGTTACGGTCTATTTTAGTCATGCTCTTGCTCCAATTTTCCCATCACATCACCACGAAACCCATAAATGGATTTTGAGCCACCAAAAGGCACTAAACTTACCGTACGTTTCTGACCAGGTTCGAAACGCACTGCAGTGCCTGCGGTAATATTTAATCGCAGTCCTTTGGTGGCTTGGCGGTCGAAATGCAGCGCCGGATTCACCTCATAGAAATGATAATGGGATCCCACCTGTATTGGCCTATCGCCATGATTAACCACAACCACGCTGGTTTCAGGTAGACCTTGATTGAGTGCTATATCACTTTCGTCTGTGAATATCTCGCCGGGGATCATCGCATTCTCCTACACTATAGGGTCGTGAACGGTCACCAATTTGGTGCCATCTGCAAATGTGGCTTCTACCTGAACATCGTGAATCATCTCAGGTACACCTTCCATCACTTGCTCGGCGCTTAATACGGTACGCCCATAATCCATCAGTTCAGCGACAGACTTTCCATCTCGTGCGCCTTCTAAAATGGCCATTGAAATAAATGCAATCGCTTCGGGGTAATTGAGTTTTAAGCCTCTGTTTAAACGTCGCTCGGCCAGTAGTCCGGCGGTAAATAACAATAGCTTGTCTTTCTCTCTGGGTAATAGTTCCAAAAGCTGCTCCCGCTCTTTTTAATCAGTTATGTGTACCAAATTCGTGGTGGTACCGCTAAATGACCAGACACCTGTGGCCTTGTCTGCATCCAAATATGCACAAAACCCTCACGACAAACTTCGCTGTCCTCACCTAAATAACGCACCACAACAACGCCTTGCAACTGAGTGACTGACATGAAATGACTCAGGTTAAGTCCTTCAATACAGCCGCGAATTAAGCTACACACGTTTTTTGCCCATTCGTTTGATGACGCTTCATGGCCATTAAATAACACCATGGTGCCCACCACATGGTGCCCCGCTAACCCAATGCGAGATTCATGCAGCCTGTCTTTAGCGTGTATGGCAAGGCGGTCATGAAAACGAATACCTTGGTTGTGATAAAGGCTGAAGGTTTGTGTGAACTGCCCTTTGCAAAAGGGTTGGTCGATATGAGGTAAGCCCAAACACGCAATATCCCAACCTACGTAGCTTGCGCCTTTATCCAAATACACCTGGGTATGACTAAACGCATTGGCGTTGGTGTAAACCAGTGTTTCATGGGGTAAGTATTCAAGGTGAGCGTTGTCTGCAACAGTAAAGCGGTTGAACTGGCACTGCTTACTGGCCATTTGTTTTGCCTCTCGGGCGCGGTAAAACCGATTGGCTCCCGGGGTGGTTAGCAGTACTTGGCAATCTTTTTCTAAGGTGGCCGCAACATGCAATTCATCACCAGACACGATACCGGCTGGCGGATGCAATAAATATAAATGCGCCGCGCCAGTGGTTTCTGGGTAAAAAGCCCGCTGTACACTGAGCGGGCCTTCCCGCAGTGTATCCACCAGTTTTGTTTTTTGTTGCCGGTGGGCAAATGTCATTTCTAGTCGCGCCAGCCACTGTTCGTAAGCTGCTGCGGGCCTTGCCGTCATTATCACTCCTTGCTAAACCGACAAATACTGCTTAACCAAATCATCGTTAAGCTCTGGCATCGCACCATGGGACACCACTTTCCCTCGTTCCATTAAGTAGAATTGTTCGCCAACCGCGCGAGCAAAGGGCAGTTTTTGCTCAACCAGAACAATTGTCATGCCCTTTTCTTTATTTAAGCGCAATAGTACATCACGAATCAGCTGAACAATGTTGGGCTGAATGCCTTCATTCGGCTCATCTAAAATAAGCATATTAGGATTAAGCACTAAGGCACGGGCAATAGCAAGTTGCTGCTGCTGACCACCTGATAAATCTCCGCCTCTGCGTTGCAGCATTTCTTTTAACACAGGGAAGTATTCGAAAATGTCTTCTGGCAGGCTGCGTGACGTTTGGCGCTTACAATTGAGCGACACTTTTAAATTCTCTTCAACGGTAAGCTGACCAAAAATATGACGGCCTTGTGGCACATAGCCCACGCCTATATTGGCACGGCTTTCTATACTTGCGCGCGTGACGTCTTGTTGATTGATAGTAATACTGCCAGAGGCTGCGGGTAACATGCCCATGAGGCATTTTAGTAGCGTGGTTTTCCCCACTCCATTACGCCCCATAATGCATGTGCGGGAACCGGCCGCTATGTCCATGTTCAAATCCCACAATATTTGGCTACCACCGTAACGCTGGTTCAGTTGGGATACGTTAATCATTTCCTTCCTCCCCCAAATATACCTTTTTCACTTCCGGATGACTTTGAATGGCGTCCATGGTGCCTTCTGCTAATACGCTACCTTGATGCAACACCGTGACCGTGCGCGCAATTGAACGCACAAATCCCATGTCATGTTCTACGACCACCACTGAGTGCTCTCCAGCCAACGAGGTTAAAAGCTCAGCGGTGCGCTCTGCTTCCGACACTGTCATGCCTGCGACGGGTTCATCCACTAGCAACAACTGAGGTTTGGCCGCCAGCAACATACCAATTTCCAGCCACTGTTTTTGCCCGTGGGATAACTCACTGGCTTGACGATGCTGCATAGCAAGAAGGCCGATGGTATGCAGAATTTGGTCTATATCATCTCGTTGTTCTGCACTTAATGCGTGCCATAACGATGTCCAAATGCCTTTGTCCATTTTTAGGCTGAGGTATAAATTTTCTTTGACGCTTAAGGCCTCAAATACCGTCGGTTTTTGGAATTTTCTCCCTATCCCTAAACGGGCAATTTGCTCTTCGTTATGCTGTAGCAAATTAATTTGCTGCCCATAACTTACCGTCCCGGTATCGGGGCGGGTTTTACCGGTAATGACATCCATGAGGGTAGTTTTACCCGCCCCATTTGCACCAATAAGACAACGCAACTCACCTTTTTTGATATACAAATTCAAATCGTTAAGTGCTTTGAAACCATCAAAACTAACACTCACATTTTCCATGTATAAAATCATACCGTGACGCGTATCTGGCGCGGGGTTTTTCTCTGTCAGTAACGCACTTTTCATGAGGCTGACTCCTGCTTATTCACCTTACGCTTGACAGAAAAACGATGATCAATCAGTCCAACCAAGCCCTTGGGCAACAACAAGGTGACTAAGACAAATAAACCGCCAAGTGCAAATAACCAGGCCTCAGGCATAATCCCTGTCAGCCTTGTTTTTGCAAAGCTCACCACAATGGCACCAATAATGGCGCCGTATAAGGTGCCTCTGCCCCCAATAGCCACCCAGATAACGATTTCGATGGAATTTATGGGCGAGAATTCGCCAGGATTAATGATGCCTACTTGAGGTACGTAGAGTGCACCTGCGATGCCGGCAAGCACGGCAGAAAAGGTGAACAGAAACACCTTATAACTGGCACTGTTGTACCCCACAAATCGCACTCTATTTTCTGCATCTCGAATGGCGGTGATCACCTTACCGGCTTTCGAAGAAACAATGCGATCACACACATAATAAGCGGCCGCTAATACGCATACAGTGATAATAAACAACACCAACCGCGTAGTATCTGATTGCAATGAAAACCCTAAAATGTCTTTGAAATCAGTCATACCGTTGTTGCCACCAAATCCCATCTCATTGCGGAAAAAGGCCAGCATGAGTGCGTAAGTCATCGCTTGCGTCATAATCGAAAGGTACACGCCGCTAACTCTTGAACGAAACGCCATGGCACCAAAGACATACGCCAGTATTCCTGGGGCAAGTACCACCATTGCAATCACCCAAAAAAAGCTATCTGACCCCACCCAAAACCAAGGTAAACTTTCCCAGTTTAAGAACACCATGAAATCAGGTAAATCTGGGTTGCCATATACGCCTCTATCCCCAATTTGACGCATCAGGTACATGCCCATGGCATACCCACCAAGGGCAAAGAAGGCGCCGTGACCTAGGCTTAAAATGCCGCAATAGCCCCACACCAGATCGAGTGCTAACGCCAACAAGGCGTAACACAGATATTTACCCAATAGGTTCACCGAGTAGCTGCTGACGTAAAAAAATGACTCCGGGGAAAATAACTGGTTCGCTAATACCACGTACACGGCCATGACTAACAATACAGACACGACGCGCTGCACACTGCTTAGTTGAAAGAAGAAGTTCATCATTATTCAGCTCTCCCCTTTTGCGGGAACAGCCCCATTGGGCGCTTTTGAATAAATAACACCAACCCGACTAACACGATAATTGTGGCCAATACTGGGCCTGTAACAGGCTCTAGGAATTTGTTTAAAACCCCTAAGGTCATGGCAGAGACGAGCGTGCCCCATAAATTGGCTACGCCACCAAATACCACCACTAAGAAAGAATCGATAATATAGGCCTGACCTAAATTGGGGCCCACATTGGTTAATTGACTTAACACTACCCCTGCCACACCGGCTATTCCAGAACCTAGCCCAAAGGTAGCGGCATCAACCCAATTGCTCTTTACACTGAGCGCCCGTGCCATGTCGCGATTTTGTGCCACGGCGCGAACATGTAAACCAAGGGAGGACTTTTTCAAAAATAGCAGCAAGGAAAAGAACACCGCCAAAGAAAATATAATGATATACAAGCGGTTAAAGGTAACAGAAAACACTGGATTGATTTGCCATGAACCACTCATCCATTCTGGGCTTGCTACCTGACGATTTAGTGGTGAAAACACGGTACGTACTAACTGCTGTAAAATCAGAGAAATACCAAAGGTGGCCAGTAATGTTTCAAGAGGCCGCCCCTTTAAAAACTGAATAACACTGCGCTCAATGAGTACCCCCATTAAACCAGAGACTAAGAAGGCAGCGGGCACGGCCATAAGTAAGGAATATTCTATAAGGTTAGGGAAGGCTTGTTGAATGACGTAGGTGGTATATGCCCCCAACATGATCATTTCACCATGGGCCATATTGATAACGCCCATCACCCCAAAAGTGATGGATAAGCCAATAGCGGCTAATAAAAGCACCGACCCCATGCTAATACCGAAAAAGGCCGTTTCAGCCCAACCGAACCATTTGCGCTTCGCCTCTATTCCCGCTAGAGCAGCATCTACATTCGCCTTAACTGTGTCAGTGACCTCGCTGTTACGCTGCAAAGACAAGAGCGCCACCCTGACTTCTGGGTATAAGCTTCCCCTCAAGGTTTCAAGCGCCCCTAACTGTGCGGTCTCGTCGTCATTTTGAAGTTGCTTAAGCGCGGTAATGGTCGTTAACACATCAATAATATCGGCGTTTTTCTCCTGCTCCAACCGAGAGGAAATAACCTTAGTTGATATTGAATCAACATCAGCCAATAGGCTTTGCGACGCTTGTAACCGTACCGTGACATCACGATGGCTTAAGTTTCGTTGGGCCAAGAGTTGACGAATATGGCTTCGCACACGGTTGTTGACACGGACTTTCCTTAGCCTAACGCCACTTGGCTGAGCAATATTCTGCTCTGTGAGTGTATCTATCCATACCCGTTCACCTTGGATTTTAGATGCGTACATCACTTGCTGATTTTTCGGGTGAAAGTACACATCGCCTTCCAGTAAGCGCGCGAATAGCGTGGCAACACGTTCATCATCAAGGGTAGCAGCTTTATCGAGGGTAGCAGGTAAGGTACGAAAAGACGCCTTAGGCAAGGCTTTTACAATGTCATCGAAAACAACGTCTTGCGCATAAGCGGGCTGAAAAATACTAAGATGAATGATGACAAAAAATAATGCCAACACAGGTTTGAACATGGGTTTATTCCTTAGTGCGTCGCAAAAAAACGTGGCGCTGCAACGAATTCGAAAACAGCGCCACTCACTGGGGTGGACGGCAATACCGCCCACTACACACTACTTACTGCCAGTACAGGTACCAGCTTCAACATCGTAACTGCCGCATAGCATGGGTGCCGTCCAGTCAGACATCAAATTTTTAGAACTTGGCAGGAAATCAGACCATGCGTCACCTCGCACTGTCCCTGGAGTCTCCCACACCACTTCTACTTGACCGTCATCTTGAATTTCGCCGATAAACACCGGCTTCGACAAGTGATGATTAGGATTCATTACCGCGATTCCGCCAGTTAAATTTGGTACCGCCATACCAATTAACGCGTCTGACACTGTGTTAACATCAGTGCTTCCCGTTTGTTCCACGGCGGCAGCCCACATAGTAAAGCCGATATAAGTGGCTTCCATTGGGTCGTTTGTTACCCGGTTTTCGTCACCAATAAAGGCCTTCCACTTATCAATAAACGCGTTGTTGGCGTCGGTATAAATACTTTGGAAATAATTCCACGCGGCCAAATGCCCCACAAGTGGCGCAGTATCAAACCCTGACAGCTCCTCTTCTCCCACCGAGAAGGCCACCACAGGAATGTCTTCCGCTGATATACCTTGGTTACCTAACTCTTTGTAAAAAGGTACATTTGCATCACCATTGATGGTTGAAACCACAGCGGTTTTCTTGCCACTGGAACCAAACTTCTTCACATCAGACACAATGTTTTGCCAATCTGAGTGACCGAAGGGTGTGTATTGAATCATGATGTCTTCATCACTCACCCCATTGGCCTTTAAGTAAGCTTCGAGAATTTTATTGGTCGTACGGGGGTACACATAATCGGTGCCTAGCAATACCCATCGTTCAGCGCCAATGTCATTCATGAGGTAATCTACAGCAGGAATGGCTTGTTGATTGGGCGCAGCCCCTGTGTAAAATACATTTTTAGACGACTCTTCACCTTCGTACTGTACTGGGTAAAAAAGCAATCCGTTTAGCTCTTCCACCACGGGTAACACAGATTTACGCGAAACCGACGTCCAGCCACCGAAGATAACGTCTACCTTCTCTTGCACAATTAATTCACGTGCTTTTTCAGCAAATAACGGCCAGTTTGAGGCGGGGTCCACCACCACGGCTTCTAGTTTCTTTCCAAGCAAACCACCTTGCTTGTTTTGCTCTTCCACCATCATTAATACGGTGTCTTTTAAGGTGGTTTCACTGATGGCCATGGTGCCGGTAAGTGAGTGCAATACCCCAACCTTAATCGTATCTTCCTCGGCTATTGATAAACTTGAAACCAGCGACCCTGCGATAATCGAGCTAGCGACTATTAATTTACGTAACTTCATCAAACATCCTCTAGAGTGGTGATTAGCTCCTATCAACCTGATTAAAAAGGTTCACGTTAACGCGAGCTAATTGGCCGTTTTCCATAATGGGGTTACACAACGGTATGCCAGTGACACCATGCTGTGACGATTGTTTGTATAGTATTTCTATAAGCAAAATAAAAAAATGAGTTAAATTACGTAGTTTAGGCTCGTCTTATTCCTATACAGGTATTGGCGAGTTAAAGGTATGCTGACACTATAGGAAATAAAGTCGTTTGCGCTTTCAGCGTACTTATCGTTTAACCCCATTCCCAGTAGGATCATCACCACCTCATGGCAGACAACTCAAAAGTCTCTTCCAGCCGCCGCTCGTATAATAAGCTGGTCGCGAATGAAATGATGGAAGATTTCGCCCTTCGCTTTACCGCCATGCGCGCCCGAAAGTGGTCTTATTCACGTATTGCACATACCGCACTTGGTATCGTGTCTTTCATGGTATTGGAGGCAATCGGTGGCGCCATTACATTAAATTATGGGTTTGTAAATTCAGCCTGGGCCATTCTTGCGTTGGTGGTGGTTATTTTTATCAGTGGTACGCCTATCAGTTTTTATGCGGCTCGGTATGGCGTCGACATTGATCTTTTAAGTAGGGGGGCAGGCTTTGGTTATATAGGCTCTACGGTCGCCTCACTTATTTATGCCTCCTTTACCTTTATTTTCTTTGCCCTTGAAGCGGCCATCATGAGCATGGCCCTTGAGCTACTGCTAGGTATCCCTCTATATATTGGGTATGCCATTAGTGCATTTATTGTCATGCCCTTGGTCACCCACGGCATTACTTATATTAGTCGCTTCCAAGTGTGGACACAGCCAGTTTGGATTGTGTTACAGCTAATGCCCCTGTTGTACGTGTTCAACCACCCCGACTCAAGTTTAAGGGAATGGACAGAGTTTACCGGCGATGCCGGTGAAATGGGTGGCGGTTTTAACATACTCTTATTTGGTTCAGCGTCAGCGGTTTTGCTTTCCTTGGTGGCGCAAATTGGTGAGCAAGTTGATTTTCTAAGGTTTCTGCCCCCTAAGCCCACGGCATCAAGCCCCTTAAAATGGTGGATTGCCATGATAATGGCCGGGCCAGGATGGATAATTTTTGGAGCGGGTAAATTATTTTTAGGGTCGTTTCTAGCGTACTTAGCCCTGAAACAAGGAGTGTCTCGCGAGCTAGCGAGCGACCCTGCACATATGTACCAAGTGGCTTTTGGGTTTCTCTTTAACAACACCACACTGACCATTGTCATTGCCACTGTATTTGTGATTATTTCACAGCTAAAAATTAATGTAGCGAATGCTTATGCAGGGTCGCTGGCGTGGTCTAACTTTTTTAGCCGTATTACCCACAACCACCCAGGCAGAGTAGTGTGGATGATCTTCAATATCCTTATTGCTATTTTATTGATGGAATTGGGTATTTATCAGACCATCGAAAGCATGCTTCAGATTTATTCAGTGCTGGTACTGTCATGGTTAAGTTCTGTATCGGCTGACCTACTCATTAATAAGCCGCTTAAGCTAAGCCCGCCCATCATCGAATTCAAACGTTCTAAACTATACGACATTAATCCGGTTGGCACTGTGTCGATGTTTGTCTCTTCGGTTGTAGGCTTTACTGCACATATGGGTGCATTTGGCGATCTTGGTGTCGCCTTTGGTTCCTATTTAGCGTTTTTCTTGCCCTTTATTGTGGTACCTGCAATGGGGTGGGCAACTAAAGGGAAATACTATCTGGTCCCCAATGCCACCAGTGATCTTAGTGGCGCTGAACACCAATGCTGCTTGTGTGAAAATACATTTGATAACGAAGACATGAGTTTTTGCCCGGCCTATAACCAGCCTATTTGCTCTTTGTGCTGTAGCTTAGACGTGCGTTGTGGTGACCAATGCAGGGAAGACGCCACCTTATCAGCACAAGCCTTTGCACTGTTTAACCGCTATTTTAGTTTAAAAACGTTGCGCGTACTGACTACCCCTATTGCACAATGTTTATGGCTAACCCTTTTACTCACGGGTATTTCCGCCACCATATTGCTGCTCATTTACTGGCAAATTCCTATGGCCACCGAAGCGCTTAAAGACGTCTTTGCAGCCACCCTACTTAAGATATTTTTCTTTTTGCTGATTATTATTGGTGTAGTGAGTTGGCTATTCACCCTTGCAAGGCTAAGTAATCGTTCAGCCTTAGTAGAGCTTCGTGAACAAACGAAAGCCCTGGCGACCGAAGTCAGTGCTCATGAAAAAACCTCTCGGGCGTATCAATTAGCAAAAGAAGAGGCGGAGTCGGCCAATAAAGCAAAAAGTCGATATTTGGCTGGCTTGAGTCACGAACTTCGAACGCCGCTGAACGTGCTTCTGGGTTACGCGCAGTTACTTTCCAGTGATAGCAAAATCCCCAAGCACGCGAAAGAACCTTTGCAAACCATGAAACGCAATGGAGAATACCTAAGCGATTTAATTGAAGGGGTGTTAGAGGTGTCTAAAATTGAGGCGGGCCGATTATCAGTTCACCGTGAAGATATTCAATTGCGCCCCTTATTAGAACAGCTTGTTGATATGTTTCAGCAACAAGCCCTCTCCAAAGGGTTAATGTTTACCGCTGACTTTCCCCAGCACTTGCCCCAATATGTGTCTGGTGACAAACAGCGTCTACGGCAAATTTTAATCAACTTAATTTCTAACGCCCTTAAATTTACTGAACACGGCAGCGTGACATTTACCGTGCGATACCGTAATGAAGTGGGCCAGTTTATTGTTGAAGACACCGGACCGGGCATCAGCACCCAGGATCAAGAAACCGTGTTCCATCCATTCGAGCGCGTATCTGACAGTAACACAGCGGTTTCTGGTACGGGTTTAGGCCTCACTATCTCTCGCGCGCTGGCGGAGCTAATGGGCGGTGATATTAGTTTAGTGAGCGAACTCGGCAAAGGCAGTAGGTTTAGCCTAAGTTTAATGTTACCCAGATTGACTCATATTCACAGGGCGCCTGTAGATGAAGACAAACAGGTGGTGGGCTACGAAGGTGAATCTAAAACGCTGTTAACCGTAGATGATGAAGCCAGCCAGCGGCAGTTATTGAGCGACATTCTCACCCCTCTTGGATTTACTGTAATTACCGCCAGTTCTGCTAAAGAAGGCTTAGACAAGTTAAAACGCCACGCTATCGACCTCATGTTCCTCGACTTAAAAATGCCTGAAATAAGCGGCTGGAAAGCCGCTGAGTTGGTTAGGCAAGAAGGGTTTAAGCTACCCATTATCATTGTGTCTGCCAATGTGCGGGAATTAGATCGAGAAGATAATGCCCGACAAAATCACAACGACTACCTTACCAAACCTTTTGCTATTGCAAATCTCATTGATAAATTAGGCCACTGGCTGAATATTCGCTGGATAAATCAAAACGATGATAGCCCCCTTGAGCCAGCGGGCGAAAACAAAGGGAATAAGCCTCCCGTAGGGCGTAATCAATATCAAGCCCTTAAGTCGCTTGCGGAAATTGGTTATCTGTCGGGCTTTACTGCCAAACTCGAAGATATCTCAGAGCACTATGACATTCCCCCTGAGACCCAAAAGGAGCTCAAGCAGCTTTCATCTCAAATTCAGTTTGTGAAGGTGGTTGAGAAGCTCGACAGCCTAATGCGCCATCTTTAACCGCCCGAAATAAAAAAGACCGGCTGAAGAAGCCGGTCTTTTTTTTGCTTTATTAGCGGCAATCGCTACTGATGGCTAAGGGCCATTGGGTCGATGTAGTTGGCGTTGTCCATACCAGATTTACGCATAGCAATGCCCGTCAGACAAGCATGCATGATTTGGTTGGCGCTCAGTGCCGTGTTGTAGCTCAAATCCAAAAACGGTGCCACACCAAGCATTTCAAAACCCGCCACCTCAGTTTCTGCACACGCTCGGCGAACCAAGGTCATGGCTTGACGGACTGAAATCCCTCCTGCCACTGGCTGCCCAGAACCACTCACAAACGCTGGGTCAACCACACTCATGTCGAAAGACACAAACGTCTTTCCTGCGCTAGCACTAAGCTCCGTCAATGCTTGCTCCATGACTACCGGCCATGAATCCCGTTCAACTTGCGCCATGGTGTGATACTTCACACTGTTTTCTCGTAGCCACATCAAGGCGCTTTTATTTTGAGACGCGCCTCTAAGCCCTACTTGAATCAGGTTTTCACCCTCGATGACGCTGGCTTCTAATAAGTTGGCAACACTTTGCTCATCAGAGTAAAAGTGGTCTTTATCACGCTCTCCGCGATAATGGGCATCTAGATGCAATACAGACACCGGGGTATCTGAAAAATGCCCGGCCACCGCGCTCACGCTTGAAAACATAATGGAATGGTCACCGCCCACAATAAAGGGGATTGTGCCCGCCTCCAGCATGTCGGTAAGTTGCTGAGTAATGTGTTCAATATTCAGCTCTGGACTCATATTATCCACGGCAATATTGCCATAATCTGCCACTTGCATTGCCAAGGTTGGGTCAATGCCACCTTCAACGCTGTACCCACTTAACCCGTACATACCACGTAAGAGGGTTGGCGCGTGTTTATCGTCTCGCCATCCTGATCCTAAAGCCAGCGGCACACCGACAAATGCCACATCCACAGCGCCGGCAACTAAATCGGCTTTTCGTATTGCCACAGGCGCATTCGCAAAGGTAGGAATGCCACCTTCTTCATTTAGATAACGCTTTAAACTGAAAGGGCCAGGCTCGCGCTTATAACGGTCGAACAATGCAGGTTGCAATACACGTTGCCTGTTATACCCGCCCGCCTCAGGGTTAAGAGGAATAATATCGCTGTCTGCCAAATACGCTAGCGGCTCTTCAATACCTTCCGCTGGCGTAGCTTTGGAGGCAGTATGGTTTGCTTGATAGCGTCTTTGTGCACTGGTTTGCATCAAGGCTTGTACTAACTGTTTCGCTTCCTGAGGCGACTTTTCCGCTAACTTTACCGCCAGCTTTTCAGGGGTTAAGTTATACAAAACCAGTTCATCTGAGGCGTTGATGAAGGCCAACTCTTGGTCAGTCAACAATTGTGTATTGGCTGATATCGCGACTTCGGGCATGGGTGTGCGCTCAGCCTTGGTGGTAGAAGCACAAGCGGATAGCATCAGTGCTGCACCTACTGCCGCACACAATATATTTGATTTTCTTTCAATATGAAGGCGTTTCATTATTTCTTATCTCCATAGTAATCGGTTTGTCCGTGCTCAGAAGATAATTCGCTAATAAAGCCTTTCTGGGTAATACCTTTTTTATGCATAGCGACACCGGTTAAGCACGCAAACATCAGGCTATTGGCGTTTAATGTACTCACGTACGTGGTATCTAGCGCTGGGGCTAATTCCACAATATCAAACCCAACCAGGTTTGTTTCGGCGCACAATCGTCGAACAATGGGGATGGCTTCTCGCATGGTTAACCCGCCTGATACTGGCGTTCCCGTGCCCGGTTGAAATGCTGGGTCGAGTACATCAACATCGAAGGACACATACAAAAATTCCGTATTTTCAGTGGCTTCTTGTAAAACTCGCTCCATAACTGCATCCCATCCACGCCGTTCTACTTCAGCCATGGTGTGGTAGTGCATACCAATTTCACGCTCCCACTCGTAGTAACTTTTACTGTAATGCGCCCGTAAGCCCACCTGAATATAGTCCTCAGGTCGCACATGCGCTTCTTTCATGAGGCGGTAAATAGGCTGGCCATGATCCAATAAATGCACCCGTCCGCGACCTGTGTCCAAATGCGCGTCAAAGTGCACAACGCCCACCTTGCCTTTTCCATAAACGTCGGCAATCGCCGCAACATTGGGATATTCGAGCGAATGGTCACCGCCTATGATAAAGGGTATCGCTCCGGTCTCGGCTATTTCGCGCACCCGATCTCGTACTTCTTGAACACTTCGCTCAGTGCTAAGTTGATCTATGGCTGCGTCGCCATAATCCACAATGTTCAATACTTTCCCTGGGTCAATCATGGTGGACACGTCTGCGCCCCCGGTTCCCCTTCCTAACATACGCATTGCACGAGGGCCATGGATGGCATCTCGCCAGCCTGACCCCATGTCTAAAGGCGCACCTAAAATGGCAACATCCACTTCACCGGCAACCAAATCCTCAGGAGAAAGGGCCACTGGAGAGCGCGCAAAAGTGGGTATGCCAGAGCGGCCACCACCTAAATAGCGGCCTAGGGAAATAGGCCCGGCTTCCCGCTCGGGATCAAGCTCTTTTGGCCGCTTCACTCGCCACGTATTGTAGTTTTCTGAATCGGTATTTAGGGTGATTTGGTCAGTGTCTCGGCCTTGCTTATATTGCACTTGGTCATACACAGTGAGCATAGTGTCAACGTATTGCTCAACTTCCTGCGTACTGGCTTTTCGCATTAACTCGTACATAAGGTCGGGTTTAAGTACGCTCGCGCCTTTTCCACTAAGCACAAACTCTCGCTTGGCTTCGGGCAATGCATCAAGTAACGCAAGAATATCCTCGGGTACGTCTTTTAATGGCTTAACAGGCATAAGGCCTGGCGTGGCGGAATCTATTTTTGAATGAACCTCACCGGGCAGTGAAGGAGGTGATTGCACCTCCTCTTTCTCGGCAGTTTCTTGAAGCGCTTGCACCGAGAAAGAAGATAACGCTGCCCAACTGGTAGCGAGTAGAAGAGTTTTTAATTTCATTATTAAGGACGTTAAAAGTGAACGTAGTACCACTATAAAAGTCGCTTAAATACCAAACAATAAGTCATATCCCCCAGTTAAATACCCCATCTCTCCCTTTCTATATTAGGCTGATTAATGGTGCTTTAACCGTCTCTTGAAGACAGGTTAAATAATCCCCCCACCAAAACCATTAATGCGTTCAATAACCCAAAACATGCCCAGGGTACCTACCCCCATTAACACGCTGTAACGCATCTGGTCGGCATACGGGGTTTTGGTGAACAAAGCGCCAACCGCGTAGATAACACCAATAAACACCACCTGGCCGACTTCCACCCCAATATTAAAAAACAAGAGTGCCAATGTAATTTCATTTTGCGGTACCCCTAACTCGCCTAACGCACTGGCAAAACCCAAACCGTGGATTAAACCGAATAGGGCGACAACGCCCAAACTGGCTGTCATTGCTACCTTTCTTGCGTTTCGATTGCATAGGATTGCTTCGCGTGCCATTAAGCAAATTGACAAGGTAATTAATACTTCAACGGGCGCAATAGGAAGGGTGACAAGATCAAAATAAGACAGAGCAAGGGTAAGAGAGTGGGCAAGCGTAAATGTACTCACTAGCCCCAATAGTTTATAACCACGGGCCAATAAACATAGGCAAAGCACAAAAGCGAGGTGGTCCCATCCAAACCAAATATGCAGCATACCTTGCCACAAATACCGTTTAATGGTTTGCCCCTTCGATAACGTCAGTGCGCCGGGCTGTACCATGGGCACCACCATGGTATTCAATGAACGCTTAAGGGTAAGGCTAAAGTTGCTCGATTGCGTATTCACTCTTAAATTGGCGCCGTCTAAATACCATGGCGTAATAATTTCAGCGCCGTCACCGAGTTCGTCCGTACAGGCAAATTCATAACTCAGTATCGTATTGCTGCCTAACCGTTGCTGATTTACCGTTTCTACCTGGCAGTAGCTGGGCAACTGAAGGGTTTTACTGCTGGCAAGCGAGGTAGGAAGCTGCGCGGTAAATTGGTAGGTATTTTCCATCTCGCCATCGGATAATCTTAATTCTGCCGCCGAAAATACATCCGCACTTAACGGAAACACGCAAAACAATAAGCACACAAAAATGGCTGTATTTCTTAGCATGTGGCTACTCCTTAACGTGCTTAATAATGCGGTATTTGTCGCCTAAATCATCAATGTAGTCTTTCACTGCACTATCGAGCCGGTCTACCACGTAGTCGTTCGTCACCTGCATTTTTGCTTCGTCAAAGGTGAGTGGCGATCGAGGCGTTGAATGTGTAACCTTGACAAAATGCCACCCTAAAAGTGATTCCTGAGGGCCATACCATTCACTAAAGGCATGCTTATCCATGGTGTCTAAAAAAGCTTTGCCGAACATGCCTCTTATCATGCTTACACCATAGGCAGGCATTAATCTGCCACGCCAGAACTCATCCCCTTTCACTTCCTCGCCACGGGTGAGTTTTGCTAAAATTCCCTCACTGTTATCGGGAAGCTGTTCAAAAAATACATGCTGAAAGCTGTAGGTGGGTTCTACGTAGTAGCGGTCTATATGCTTAAGATAATATGCCACTAATTTAGCTTCGTCAGGGTCAGGTAAATAGCCGGTTATCTGGTAACGCATTTCCTGAACCAGTTTTTCGCGAACTTCGGGGTCAATCAGGTGCATACCTGCATCAATAGCTTCACGAAAAAGTACTTCTTCGCGAATATAGTCGTCTTCAATTTTTGCTAAGTCGGCTTGCGTGGCTTGGCGACCGGTCAGTAATTCAAATTGCTCAGCAAATACGTTTCTATTCGATTCACTCAGTTCAACGGCATCACTATCATCGTTTTCAAGGCCGTAATAAAGGCCAAAAACAATGACCCCTAAGCCTAAAAACATCACCAGTGGATCACGAATTAATACCTTCAACATATGTACTGCACCTGCTTTCTTATTCTTTTTGGCAAAAAAGCCGGTCATTGATGCAACCGGCTTTTCACTGTTTTATACCTAGTTCTTCGGCTTGGCGTAGTTAGGGTCGACTTTCTCCCTAAGCCCTTCTTTCCGTGCTTTTTCACCGGCTTCTGGTTGCCTATGTTCTGTGGTTAAATCAGAAAGGTAATACGGGTCTTCTATGCCTTCTTTTCGCATTGCCACGCCGGTTAAACACGCATGAAGAATAAAGTTTGAATTAAGCGCTGAACGATAGGTTGGATCTAACAAGGGGTCGAGCTCTACAATTTCAAACCCAATAATATCGTTTTGTGCGCATAAGCCTCGCACGATAGGAATGGCTTCACGCATGGTTAAGCCGCCAGGTACTGGCGTACCGGTACCCGGTATAAAGGCAGGGTCGATAACATCCACGTCAAATGAGATATAGAGTTTATCTACATTTTCACGGGCTTCTTTAAGCGCCGTGTCCATCACCTGCTTCCAACCTTTTTTCTCTACTTCTGCCATGGTGTGATAACGCATACCGTTATTACGCATCCATTCGAAGCCTTCTGGACCAGGCCAAGGCCCACGCAAACCAATTTGAATGAAGTTTTCTGGTTTTACATGCCCTTCTTTTACCGCTCGGTAAACCGGTTGCCCGTGCGTTAACCAGTGCGCTTGGTTTTTACCCGCATCATAGTGCGAATCGAAGTGAACCACGCCAAAGCTTCCCTTACCATGCACATCCGCTAACGCAGCAATGTCCGGGTACTCTAAGCTGTGATCGCCGCCCACAATAAAAGGCATGGTGCCAGTTTCAGCAATTTCTCTGACTCGTTCGCGTACATGCTGTACGGAAAGTTCGGTGCTCATGTTATCAATAGCAATATCACCATAATCCACGATACTCAGTACCTTGCTAGGGTTCACCATAGTGCTCATATCAATCCCACCTGCACCATACTCATTACGCATGGCTTGGGGGCCGAACTTTTGCCCACGATAATAAGAACCCATATCTAGTGGGGCACCCACTATAGCGATATCCACATTGCCGGCAATTAAGTCTTCGGGATAAATGGCAAGGGGCGCGTTGGCGAAGGTTTTTACGCCGCCAGAACGACTACTCATATAACGGCTTAAATGAATGGGACCTGGCTCTCTTTCTGGGTTGAGGCTTTTAGGGCGCTTCGCTTTCCACCCGTTAAACCCTTTTGCTTCGGTATTAAGCGGAATAGACGCCATGTCTGTTTCCGGGTTAAATTTTCCCGCTTCCGCCACCTCAATCATTCCGTCGAGGTACGCTTCAATTTCTTCAGCCGACTTTCCTTCCATCGACTTATAAAAACGCTCCATGGTACCTAACAACATGGTAGGGAGAGGCGAGTCCAAGATTTCTAGTTTTTCTTCGGATATGCCTTTGGTTTTTTCTTTAAAGCTATCAGGCATGGGCGTATCGGTATCTTCCGCATACACAGATGTCCCTAGCGAACACATAAGTAAACCGCTTAACACTGCGCCAAGAATACGAGAACGTGTAATCACTTTGCTTTCCTTACATTTATTATTTGGGCTCAGCTAAACGCTGAGCCGTATTGTTTCATTCCAAAATCACTACATTCCAAACTGGTAGCTAAATTTAAGACCTACTGTACGAGGCGTTAAAATATAGTGTGCATAGCTTCGCTGTAAGTCACTACCTCGGTTACCGTATTCAATATCACCCCAATTCCGTGAAGCAGAGGTAAAGGCATATTTATCGAACAGGTTGTTTACATAAAAGGTAACGCTCCACGCTTCATCAGACAGCTTGGCGCTGATATTACTCAACCCATATCCCGGTAATTCTTCACCATAATTACGCAAACCTAACGTAGAGTACACATCACTTTGTGCAGTAAAGCCATAACTAAGATCTAACAGGCGGTTCCACAATTCAGTGGTGTAATTCAGGCCAATTGAAATTTGGTGCTCAGGAGAGCCTGGCAGTCTATCTCCCTCGTACACAGTGTCACCTGTACTCCCGAATATTCCAAATGCATCGTCGGTCATCTCGGTTTTTGCGTAAGAATAGGCAGCATACATCGTAAGGTCGTCGCTTAACGTAGCGCGAGAACTGATTTCCACCCCTTTCGCATTTGCCCCTTTAGCATTGGTGAGAATACCCACAGCACCATTTTCGGTTATACCCGACACTTGAGGATCTTCCCAGTCAACGTTGAAGGCTGCAACGTTGAAAGTAAAGCGACTTTTAAACCATGATGTTTTTATACCAGCTTCATAGTTTGTTGTGGTATCTGCGTCGTACATGGCCTCGTCAGGTAATGCACAGATAAGCTGATTGGTAATATCATCAACATTAGGCGGACAGGCTGCTACGGCGTTAACACCGCCAATTCTAAACCCTTCACTCACAGTGACATATCCCATCACGTCTGACGAAAATGCATAGCTGGCGTTGAATTTAAATAAATTTCCATCATCATCGCCTTCCGCTGTATTCGGCTCAAAAAGGATAGAGTCGGGATCTCGGCCTGTAAAAACCGTATAGTAGAGAGGAAGGTCAGTATCTGATTCGGTTTCTACTTCGTATTTGTATTGACGTAAGCCTAGGGTAATATCCAGTTTGTCATTGAACGCATAGCTAATCTCACCAAAGAATGCTTGTTCTTTTATTTGGTCGATACCATAAGAAATGTACTCAATACTGTCTGGACGAAGTGGCCCTGTGGCGCCCCAGGTTTCAATGGCGAACTCATCAAACCCCTCCACTTCTTCCCTGTAGTTACGGTTGTAGTCGTTCTTGTTGTAATAAGCGCCCACTATCCAGCTTAACGGGCCGTCGCTATTACTCACTAAACGAAGTTCTTGAGTTAAATTTTCGTCTTCACTGGTGCTGGTTGTTAACCCTGAAAATGCGGGGAACTCTTCATAACCAAAATTTAAACGAATCAATAAATCGGTAACGTCTGAATTAGAATCACGGGTGGTCTTAGATGAACCGGTAGCAGAAACCAAGGTAGCGAAGCCTAAGTCGGCTTCAACTTCTAAACTTAACAATTCGTTTTCACGCTCCATGGGTTCAAGAAAACGATAGGCGGCGTCATATTTTCCCACTAAATCCCCAATGGGGTTTTCATCACCCAAAGACTGATAGTGCACGGTAGAACGAGCACCAATATCATCTTTTTGGTAGAAATAGGAAAGTGTTGTATCTAGCCAATCTGTGGGCACCCAGCGTAACTGTACTTTTGCCGCTGTTTGCTCGAAGGTGTTTCCATCTTCGACACTATAAAGGTTCGCATCCACTTCAGCTTGATCGGTAAAATCTGGGTCTGGCAATGAGGTGCCAGACTCACGCACTAAATAATCGTAGTCGATGAATCCTGGGTCATCTGAATAGTTAAAAGCAGCACGAAAACCAAGGGTACCTTCCATAATAGGCGCATTAAATACAAATCCAGCCTCTCCCCCCATGCTCTCGCTTTCATTGGTTTGATACAGGTCACCATTCACCGACCCTGAAACGAAGTCTAAATCTACTTTTTTAGGGATATAACGTATTGCGCCACCAAGTGTTCCCGCACCATACAAGGTACCTTGTGGCCCAATCAAAACCTCTACTCTGTCGATATCAAGTAAGCGTAAATTCATGAACAACGGAATTTCGCCCACGTAGGTTGCGACTGTGCCGCCATTTGAACCTGGGCCAGATGAATTGGTGTTAAGGCCGCGAACAATAATAGGCGATTCTGAACGTCCACCTTGATCGTTTACCGTTAAACCAGGTACCCAACGTGCAATATCTTCGAGTTCTTCTAAATCTTGTTGCTCCATTAAGTCGTTTGTAACGGCAGAAATATTAATAGGGACTTCTTGCAATGACCCCGCGCGTCGCGTTGCCGTGACTTCTATGGTTTCTAGAGCAACAGCTTTTTCAGCGTCATTCACTTCTTGTGCCGCTACCCCTGGCGCAACGATGGCCGATGCCATTGGTACTAATGCGGCGGTGATTGCTGCAGCTATGCGATTCTTTTTATTTCGTTCAATGCTTTTCATAGTGGTGTACTCGTAATTGCCTGTGAACTTTACCCTCGTTTGACATGCAGATAACTGCTGGACGCTGCATTGGATGATCAATTTGCGATGGGTTCTTATTTTATTTGCAGGATTATTATGGGCTTGCTAGGTTGCAACGAGTACTGGCATTATTCCTATTCCGACTACGTCATTTAACGCACTTTTTCTGCCAAATCAAATAGTTAAAACTTTGTTAATTAAATAGCGCAGAATTTAACTTATTACTGAAAGACTGCCTCTAAGGCATTGGTGTGGGGCTTGTAACGTTGCCAACGACCTATCGACTGCTGGTTGATGGGCATTTTCACCTGCATTTTGCTGGCCGTTGACACAGGCGCAGTGTTCCCTTGCATGTGTAAACAATTTTCGTCCCATGATAATTCACAAAACTTGAGCAAGTCAGCAATGTGCTGTCTTGGATGAGTCACCAAGGCTTCGTAGTTCAGCAACATAAAATTCTCACCTTCTATTGCCTGCCAGTGCTCTACCCAATTCATGCATTGGCGGTAGAAAGACGCACAGGAAAGTAGACTGTGGGTGTAATGATAATGTGGGTTGTGGATACTAAATAACTGGCGGAAGTTCCCCACACAGGTGTCCATTGGGTTTCGCTGTAAGCAAATAATTTTTGCGTTGGGAAAAGCACGGCGAATATACGGAAGATAGAAAAAATTGAACGGGAGCTTATCGACGAAGTGGGCGCTATTACCTATGTGCTGTGTTCGCGCAAGGTATGCCTGCGCAAGCTTATTGTAGTCGATACTTTCCGCCTGTTTTAACGTGGTGACGTCTAAAACATTAAGGCTTTGGCTGCCCGACATCTGCTTTAAAAGGGTACTAAAATCCTGTAATTCACCACCAGAACTGACCTGCTGATGGCTACTTAAAATGCGTTCTACCAAGGTTGTGCCAGAACGCGGCATGCCTACGACAAAAATGGGTCGAGTGGTGCTTTGTGAAGAAGGTGACGAAGGCGAAATATGCCCATTTGACGCAAAGGCTGCTTGTAAATAAGCAAAGACCTGCCGGTCGGCCGACGCGTCGTAAGGAAGGTGCTTCTGCTTCTCTTGCTTTGCCTGAGTTAATACGTCAAAGGCTTGGGTATAATCCTGTTGTTTCTCTAATTCCCGCGCTAGGCTGTGGCTTAAATGCAGCCGCGCTTCTAACGGTTGCGCATCATTATCTAGCTTTTGCTTTAATTGTGCTAAGTGACGGCGTATTTCATCGCCTTTTGTCAATTCAGACAGCGCAAAATGCGCTTTGTAATAGGTTGGCTCATCATCTAGCACTCGCCAAAGGGCTTTCTTTGCTTGTTCAAGTTCACCACAAAACTTACTTGAAACCGCATAGTTATAAAGAAAACTTGGCGTAGGGTTTGGGGCGTTAACCGCCGCAGAAAAGTACACCAGCGCGCGAGCATGTTCGTTACACGTAGATAAGGCTACGCCTAGGGTATCGGCCTGAATAGGCGTTTGAATCTCATCAACTTGCACCGTATTGGCGATGGCAATTACACCGTCGGTTTGGCCTAGTAACGCGTAAACCCGGCACAATAGAACACGAAACTCTACTAGGTTTTTATGCGCAATGGCGTGTTTACAGAGTTCTGCCGCCTTATGCAGCTGCCCTATGCTAACGTTGATTTGCGCCAGTAAATGATACGCTTCGCCGACCTTTTCGCCCGCTTGAATTAAAGACACACACCCTTTATGGGCCTGTTGAACGTCTCCTTTTTCGAAATGCGAGTACGCCTGCTGTAACGGGTCAACGGAATGACGCTGTGACATAGCCAAAGCTAGTTCACTGCCAGCGCACGGATGGCTATCCCTGCGGCTGTGGTTCTATTTTCTACCCCTAACTTAGCGAATACTTGCTCCAAATGTTTATTCACCGTGCGCGGCCCAATATCGAGAATTTGTGCAATTTCTTTATTGGTTTTACCATTGGATAACCAGTAAAGCACTTCTGATTCTCGACCGGTTAAGTTAAGTGTCGCTTTCAGTTTTTCTTCGCCCGACATGGCCTTTACGGCGTGATTAACGCGAAAGATACTGTCTCCGTTTTCCCGTTGAGACACCAATGCCAGTTCACATTCGCCACCTTCATAGGATACCTGTTGCACAACATCATGCTGCCCGGGGGTTAGCAAAACATGCTTCACCGCAGGGATTAAACTGTCGTTAAACCAATCATCAGCGAAGGGGATATTGGATAGAAAGTCGTGAGTTTGAGGCGTAGCCCAAAGCAGTTCTCCTGCTTGATTAACAGCAAATAAATTTTGCCCCATAGAATCTAACGCTTGCTGTGCACTCGATGTGATTTGCGCATTGTTCGCGTGAATTTTGATACGCGCCACCAGTTCATCGGGATTGACCGGCTTAACAATGTAGTCCACACCACCAGCATTTAGCCCCTTTAACGTGCTTTCAGAGTCGGTTAAGCCTGTCATAAATATAACGGGAATGTGCTGTAATTCTCTGTTTTGTTTTAGCCGTGTACAGGTTTCGAAGCCATCTAATTTGGGCATCATGGCATCAAGTAAAATGATGTCTGGTTTGATTTGTTCAGCAATGGTAATAGCTTGGCTACCCTCTAATGCCACAAGTGTGCTTATCCCTTCCTTTTCAAGGATATCGTTAATTAAGCTTAAGGAATCGGGTGAATCATCAACAACTAACACCGTGTACATAAACGCCATCCAACCAACTTAAACGTGCCGATTATACTAAAGATTAATACCTCAGTATAAACACATATAGCGGTGATAAGCATGGGGTATTTTGCGTATTTCGAACCTTAAAAGGCGCGTTAAGATTTAGTTGCGAAAAAAGGCGTTAACTGTCGTCGACCTCGAGCACCGATCCACACAGCATGAAAATTACTGCAATAGAAATTCCATAAGCGGGTGTCCCACGGCAACAGCAATCAAGGTAAGTATCATACCAAAAACACACACAGAGATATAACTTACCGCATACTGCATCAGCGTATTTTGGGGCTGGGTTAATAGCCGATTTAACCGCTCGCGCCTTTCGCTGCTTGCGCCCTGCTCTCCTGCTTGTTGGCAAACGCATAGAGGTAAATCGTCAAGGGAAGCGTAATGCCCCGCATTGTGTAAAGCGAACATATCGCTTCTCAGTTCTAAGCCATTAATGAAGGCATGACGATAGGCTGTGCGCCAGCGCTTTGGCCAGAGGATCATAAAATAACGCACGCACATTAGCTTAATATTGTCTAATTGGCGTACGTGATTAAACTCATGCAACAGCACCAAGTTAAGCTGATTATCCGTCAACTTTTCCACTAACCCCTGCGACACGTATATTTGTGGGCGCAACAACCCCGCGCACCAAGCAGAAGGCACCTGACTGTCTACTCGCTGATAAAATTGCTTCATATCAGCCTGTGGGCCACTGGCACTATTACAAAAATTGGCACAAGAATTGGCAGGAGAGCGGGCACTGGCAAGCTGTAATAACTGGTGAAAGCGTTTATTCAGGTACAATTGGCGCGCCATCATCACAATAGTGACACACAGCAAACCAATGGCAAAGGCTAACACCCCCGCACCTAAAGTCGATGAAGTGGGTATGTATAAGTCATGAGGCCCACAATGACTTTCATGGCAATGTTCACCCACTAAATAGCGGCTTATAGGGGGCAGTTCATTAATAATGAGGCTAAATGCCGCACAAGCAAAGGGAAGCCACACTAAAGTAAAAAGCAGTTTTACTTGTACATCTGGTGAAAACGGCACACGTTGTGTGTTTGCTACCCGCCAACATCCCGCCACGCACCAAGATAACAGTAATGACAGTAACAGCCAGGAGGCGAGATGGGCGAGAAAACTCGTATCAGTCATCCTTCTCCTCATGAGAAGGAAGGTAAGAAGACAGCTTTTCTGCCTCTTCTTTTGACGTTTGCCCTTCAATATACGACATGAAACCACTGACTATCACCTGGGATTCACCATTACCTAACTGGTCGGCAATTTCCCCCATCAAGCGGCTGACCACGGTGCTTTGAGATAATGCTGGCGCATAGCGGTACGAGCGCCCCTGCTTGTAGCGGGTAAGCATATTTTTACGAAACAAGCGTTCCAGCGTACTTTGCATTGTACTCAGCGAGAGTTGCTCATTAGCAAAAAAGGTAAGCACTTCCTGAGCACTTAGCTCTCCGTGTTGCCACAACACCTTAAGGACGTCTATTTCACGACCACCTAATGCAGGGAGGCTGTGTTGCGAAGGTTTTCCGCCTAGCCACTGACTTAATCCCCGATAAAGCTCTTTCACGAACACCGACCTCTTATAGGTTTTAGTAAAGGCAGTAATAATACAAAAATGCACGTTACCAGAAAGTGCCCAATTAACGTATACCCATTAAGGAACTATTGTGAAAAAAACGCCCATAGCTCTGCTTGTTCTTGCCGCTTTACAAGCTAATGCTCACGAAGACAACAGCCATGATATTGAAAAAGTCACCGTGTCTGGCCGACAAGTTAGCTTAGTGGGAGAAGCTATTTCAGCATCGCAAGGGGTTGTGGGCCAGGAAGAAATTCAACTACGCCCAATTTTACGTACCGGTGAAATACTGGAGTTCATTCCGGGCATGGTCGTGACACAGCACAGCGGCACGGGCAAAGCGAATCAATATTTTTTACGCGGTTTCAATTTAGATCATGGCACTGACTTTGCCACTTTTGTTGATGGCATGCCGGTGAATATGCGCACCCATGGTCATGGGCAAGGCTACACCGACCTTAATTTTGTTATCCCAGAAGCCGTGCAGTCTCTCAACTATAAAAAGGGCGTGTACTACGCTGACGTAGGCGACTTCAGTGGTGCCGGTAGTGCAACGTTGACAACCATTAACCAGGCCTCTCCCCCTCTCATGAGTGCGACAGTTGGAGAAGATAACTTTCTACGGTTAGTTGGCTTAGGAGATGTCACCATTAATGACACAAACCGCGTCGTTTTGGCGGGTGAACGCAATACCTACGATGGCCCCTGGAGCGATATTGACGAAGACCTAGATAAAACCAATGTGTTAGCCAAATGGCTGAATAAGCAAGAAAAGGGCGAATTCAGCCTCACCTTTATGGGTTATGACAACAGCTGGAACAGCGCTGATCAAATCCCCGAGCGCGCAGTAGAAAGCGGGCTAATTGATGAATTAGGGTCTTTAGATACCACAGTTGGCGGGCAATCGGATCGTTACAGTCTTAGCGCGAATTGGCGCGGCGACAACGTGGTCGCAAATGCTTATGTGATGTCGTACAGCATGAACTTGTGGTCCAATTTTACGTATTTTCTTGATGACCCTGAAAATGGCGACCAGTTTGAACAAGTGGACGACCGCACTGTATATGGCGGTGAGGTCAGTTATTGGCAAGATCACACCCTATTTGGCCAGCCCTCTACCACCACTATTGGCACGCAAGTGCGAATAGATGATATCGATGAAGTGGGTTTGTATCACACGCAAGCCCGACAGCGTTTGGGCGTCATTCGTCGTGACGAGGTAACAGAGTCGAGTGTGGGTGTTTATGTGAATAACCAAACCTACTGGACTCAAAACTTACGCACAGTGCTTGGCTTGCGTTACGATTATTTTGATTTTGACGTGCAAGACTTAGCCGGTGTTAATGCAAATGGCGTTGATTTATCACCGAATAGCGGTACGGCCAGTGATGACATCACGTCGTTAAAAGCCAGTGCGGTATACACTTTGACCCCCGAATGGGAACTGTATGGGTCAGCAGGGCAAGGGTTACACTCTAACGATGCCAGGGGCACCACCATTCACGTAGACCCTAGTTCTGGCGATGCTGTAGACGGGGTAGATCCGCTGGTTCGTTCAACGGGGGTTGAAGCCGGTCTGCGGGGCTTTATTGATGAAACGCTGAATGCCTCGTTGTCAGTGTGGCAGCTATCTTTAGACAGTGAATTGTTGTTTGTAGGTGATGCCGGTAACACCGAAGCCAGCCGCGCATCGAAACGTAAAGGGGCAGAAGTCGCACTTTACTATCAGCTTGACCACAATTGGTCTATTGACCTTGAATATGCCTACACCGACGCTGAGTTTACTGATGCCGCACCTGAAGGCGATCACATTCCAGGTGCAATCAAAAACGTGGTACAAGCAGGCGTGTCTGCTCACTTCGACAACGGCCTGTTTGGCAGCCTAAGGGCTCGACATTTTGGTGAACGCCCGCTTGTTGAGGATAACAGTATCACCTCAGACGCAAGTACCGTATTTAACTTGCGGGCAGGATATAAAATGAACAATTGGGTTTTGCAATTAGATGTGCTTAACCTCACCGACAGCGATGCTCACGACATTGATTACTATTATGCGTCTCGCCTTTCAACCGACGCCCAAGGCACTGAAACCGACGATATTCACTATCACGTGATAGAACCTCGTACCCTTCGTGCCACGGTTATGTACCGATTCTAAGCCGCGTTACGCATTGCGGTTTTTCGCCGCAATGCGCTTCTTTAAGTAATATTTACATCCCTTTGCACAACTATTAAATAAATTCAGGCTCGTAGAATATCGCTAATCTATGGGTTCAAATATGTTTATTGTTTCAAAGCGCTTTATCAGCTTCACCCTTATCACCTCGTTGTATTTATCTGGCTGTGTATATGTGGCGGATGACGATGAAGAAGGTGATAGCTACGGTTACGCCCAATACGTTAACTTAGTGCCCCAATCCCCAGAAATAGAATTTATTGTGGAGGATGAATCTGAAGCCACTTTGGCTTTTAGCGAAGCCACTGCATATACCTACGTGACGAATTCCACCTTCGATATTGAATTCAATCAAATTTTACCTAACACAGAAAATGATGACTTTATCAGCGAAGACAGCTTAAAAGTGAACAAAAAAAACCTGCACAGTTATATTTTATATGGCGATGCTGATGCACCAAGCACAATGGAGATAAGCATAGATATTTCAGATATTTATGACGATGATTTTGACGATGGCTACGCCTTGGTGCAATTTGCCAACTTAGCCAATATAAACGATGCCGTAGATGTTTATATTCTGGATGCCGACGCGTCACTCACCAATAAAACGGTGGATTACACGCTGGCTGCTGAAGACTACAGGGGCGAAGTTAGCCTGGATGCTGGGGATTATAAATTAGTATTCACCGAGTCAGGAACAGACACAATTTTAGCCATGAAAAACGACATAAGCATTGAAGAAGGCGAGGCACTTTCCTACGTATTCGTTAGCTATGAAAATGCGGGCTTCGACGACCCCTTTTACAGCATTGTAGAGTTAAACGATGACGGCGCACGTCAACTGACCAACGAAGCACAAGACAGCTACCTAAGGGTAAGTAATAACATTGTGGGTACAAGCGCCATCGCCGTTGCAAAAGACAGTAGCAGTAGTACTGCCATAGAAGCGCTTTACTTTGGTGATATTTCGCCCTTAATAAGCGTAGACATTGACGATACCGATGACGCCAATAGCGTCGATATTTATCTCAAAGATACCGACACTACTGCCGTGCTAGAAAGCACCAGTATTGATATGTACGCTGACCAAATTGTGATGCTACTGAGCTCGGGTGATACAAGCAGCACAGTAACAGCCTATTCGCATACCGAAGACTTACGGGTAATAGACACTCACGCCAAACTCCTTATTGCCCATAATATTGACAATGAAAGCAGTACGTCTATCACCGTGAAAGTGATTGAACAGGGTAGTAACCCCGACTCCTACGATGCATCGGACAACATTTCCTACCTCAGCAGCTTAAACATTGAAACTGAAGCCGGCGATTACGATATTTACGTGTACGACGCCGATACTGATGACTTATTGCTTGAAACCACGGTATACGATATTGAAAAAGGTGATGTTATTAATTTGATATTGAGCGATTACGACTATGGCGGCGCGCCTTATCAGCTTTTCCGCTATACCAATTAAGGGTTCATTGTGTACGGGTGTGAGAAATTTCTCACACCACCTGCCCCGCAGCCCAGCCGCTGCTCCAGGCCCATTGGAAATTAAAGCCGCCTAGCCAGCCGGTGACGTCTACCACTTCGCCAATGAAATAGAGGCCTTCCACGTTTTTAGCCATCATGGTTTTTGATGAGAGTTCGTTGGTATCTACGCCGCCAATGGTGACTTCTGCGGTTCGGTAACCTTCGGTGCCGTTGGGCTTCACTGGCCAGTTTTCTAGCGTATTCGCGATGGCATCGCATTCGCCATGAGTCAGTTGCTTCACGGGTACGTTTCGCCACTGATGATAATCAATGAAGCTTTGCACCATGCGCTTGGGAAACACTTTGTTTAAACAGGTAGCCAGTAGCGCATCGGGTGTGGATGTTCTGGCTGTCTCTAGTAATTCATGGCTATCGTCGTTGGGCAATGTGTTGATGCTCAGTGTATCGCCCGCTTCCCAGTAACTGGAAATTTGTAACATGGCCGGGCCACTCAAGCCTCGGTGGGTAAAAAGCATGGCTTCTTTAAACGTGGTGTCGTTGCAACTTGCGTACACATCCACCGCGATACCGCTTAACTCAGCCAGTGTCGCTTTGTCTTTTTCATGTAAGGTAAAGGGCACCAAAGCGGCTCTGGTAGGAAGCACATTTAAGCCAAACTGCTGGGCAATTTTATAACCGAAAGGGGTGGCGCCTAGTTTCGGCATACTCAATCCGCCTGTGGCGACCACTAAAGACTCACACTGGTACTCGCCGTTTGATGTAGATAGTAAGTACCCACTTTCGCACTTTTCCACACTGAGGATTTCACAGCGTGTAGTCACAGTGACATGGGCCTTGCTGCATTCTTTTAGCAATAAATCGACAATGTCTTTCGCGCTGTCATCACAAAATAGCTGCCCCAAGGTTTTCTCATGATAGGCAATGCCGTGCTCGGCCACTAAGGCGATAAAGTCCCATTGGGTATAGCGGCTTAATGCCGACTTACAAAAGTGCGGGTTTTGCGATAAGAAATTAGCGGGTTCAGCATACATATTGGTGAAATTACAACGCCCACCGCCAGACATCAGTATTTTTCGCCCCACTTTTTTGGCGTGATCTAGCACCTCTACGCTACGGCCTCGCGCACCGGCTTGCGCTGCGCAAAACAGCCCGGCGGCTCCGGCACCAATTACAATTACATCACGCTTTATCACTTTGCCTTCACCTTAGGTTATTACATGAGTCCACGCGAAGCGTTCTACCTTGTGTAAGCGCTTTACGTGTGCGTGGATTATACGTAACAACCCACGTTGCTCAACGCCAACCCGTGTTTTACGCTGAATTTAATCTTCTGTCATTGGCATTAGATTTGGATATTCATACTTATTAACAATACTAAATGTAGAGTAATTCACCTATAACTACCCCCTACATTGAGCAGCGACTCAATAAAAACGAATAATCACACATTAAATGTTAGAGGAATTGAGTCCATGGAAGACTTTTTGGCGTCTTTAGACATCAATCAATATTTGCCTGCCGCGTTAGCGTGGGCAACCAATATTTTGCTTGCGTTAGCCATTTTAATTGTTGGCCTTTGGGTATCAGGTAAAGTGTATAAAGGCATAGTAGCCATTGCTAACCGCCACCCCCAATTAGATGACACCCTATTTAAATTTTTTGGTAGTGTGGCCCGCTACACCATATTAGCTTTTGTGGGCATTGCCGTACTGAATCGATTTGGTGTTCAAACGGCTTCTATTATCGCGCTATTAGGCGCGGCAGGTTTAGCCATAGGTTTGGCACTGCAAGGAACGCTTTCAAACCTTGCTGCTGGGGTTATGCTACTTATCTTTCGCCCTTATAAAGTTAATGACTTTGTTGACGCGGCAGGTAAATTTGGAAAAGTTACCGAAGTGGATTTATTCACCACCATTCTACAAACTTTCGACAACCAACAAATTATTATTCCCAATAGCCAAATTTGGGGCGAGCAAATCGTAAACCATTCCCATCATGAAATTCGTGGTGTCGATATGACGTTTGGTGTGGCCTATAACGAAAATACTGATGCTGCCCGGGCCGTTATTGATAAGGTATTAGCTGAACACCCTCACGTGCTAAAAGATCCTGCGCCCTTTGTTGAAGTATCTACCCTGAACGACAGTTCTGTCGATTTTATTGTTCGCCCATTTTGTCATGGTGAGCACTATTTCGACATTCGCTTCTCAGTCCCTGAGCAAATCAAAAAAGCGCTGGATGAAGCCAATATTGAAATACCTTTCCCTCATCGCAAAGTGATTGTGGTTAACGAAAGTGCGTAGCAACGAATTTCGCTGAAACTTACCCATAGGTTAACGCGAAAAAGGGCGGTGATTTTATTCACCGCCCTTTCTTTTTTAAACTGATAAATTGCTTAAACTGCTATTTCGGAAATACAGCCAAAGGATGGGTAGTCACAAGCTGCACATGGGCACGCTCTCCCGGCTTAATCGCGTTTTCATGGCTAACCCTTACTTTAAGGTGGCTACCATTATCTAGCGTTACTGCATACAAGCGGCTTTCCCCTTCGTAACGTACCCATTCCACCGTCCCATTGGGAGAGGGATGCGCGCCGTTTAGGCTTAAATCATCGGGTCTAACCAGTAAATCTACGTCGCCATGGGCATGGTGTAACGGCGTACCTGGCACGTTACCTATGTCCGTTATCACTGTGTTATTTGGGTTTGATGCACTGTTATTGTCGTAGCTTGCCTGTAAAAAGCTAGCCTCGCCCATAAAGCGGGCCACAAAGCGGCTTGCCGGCGTGGAATAACAGGCTTCTGGTGTATCTAGCTGCTCTAAAACACCTTTATTTAATATGCCTACTCTATCGCCTACGCTAAGGGCTTCTTCTTGGTCGTGAGTCACCCAAATAGCAGGCACATCGGCTTTTTTAAGGGCGTCGCGTATTTCCCAGCGCAAGCTGTCTTTTAAGGCTGCGTCTAGGTTTGAAAGTGGCTCGTCTAACAACACAAACGCGGGCTCATGGGCTAAGGTACGCGCCAGAGCGACGCGTTGTTTTTGGCCGCCTGATAAGCGAGCGGGTTTGGCATCGCGAAAATTCTCTAGCCCCAAAAGACTGAGCCAATGATCGGCTAGTTGTGTGTCTTTTAAACGAAAACATACATTTTGTTGCACGGTTAAATGAGGAAATAGCGCGAAGTCTTGAAATACCATGCCCACATTACGCTTTTCAGGGGGAATCGGCTTTTTAGGTGTACTTGCCCAATTGCCTAAGCTTATTTCTCCTTCAGAGATAGGAATAAGCCCTGCCAGCGCTTGCAGTATGGTGGTTTTGCCACAACCTGTTGGGCCTACCAGCATAAGGATTTCATCTTGCCCAAGTGCTAAGTTTAACTTGTCGACAACACGGGTATCCCCATAATTCACTGATAAATCACTTACACGTAGCATTACGACCCTTTATCCTCAGTAACAGTAAATTGGGCTTTGCGTTCGCCCGACAGCATGAGTATTAACCCCACGCCAGATAACAAGACAAGTAGTAAACCCGGCACCGCAGCGCGGCCGAAGTAGCCAGCTTCGTATACTCGCCACATATAGGTAGCAAGAGTTTCAAACCCCGTTGGCCCCAACATTAATGTGGCCGGTAATTCACGCATCGCTTCTAGAAAAACCAACGCTGCGCCAGCAATCATACCACGAAGGGTTAAAGGTAGCGTTATGCGGATAAAGGCTTCTCGTGGCGATGCGCCAAGCACCCGCGCGGCTTTCACCAAACCGGAATCGATATTCTCTGCGGTGGTTCTTACACTGCCTACCGCTAAGGGAATAAACCGCAGCACATAAGCCATCACCAACAAGCTTAAGGTTTGGTAAAACGCTGGGAGTTGCAGACCCACGTAAACCAAAGCTGTTCCCATCACAATACCGGGCACGCCAAAGCCGAAATAGGTAATTCGTTCCATTAAACGCCCCGCTTTTCCTGCAATAGCAGCGTGAGCAACTGGAATGGCTAATAGCACAGCCACAATAGCGGCAATAAAAGACGCATGGGCGGAATTCCAAGCATAACTTAACTCGAAGCCACCCGTACCTTCCCGTACCAACCAAAGCGTAAATATTGCCAATGGCAGGACAATACTCATGAATACAATGGGCATGGTTGCAAGCAACATCAGATTACGTTGCCAAGGCGCCGGAAAGAGAGATAAATGTCTACCTGGGCGCTCTGTGGCGCCACTGATACGGCTTTCAATAAAGAGTATTAGCCCAACAATAACCATAAGCTGTAGACTTAACATGGCCGCTTGGCTTAAGCCAAAGGCGTTGTATTCCACAAAGATAACCCGGGTAAAGGTGTCTAACCCCATAATGGCCGGCGTACCAAAATCAGATAACGCATACAAAGCCGCTAATAAAGCGCCAGCGGCAATACTATTGACCACTCTCGGTAATACCACCCGCCATAAACTTGCGCCTAACGATAACCCTAAGGTTCGCGCGGCATTCACCAAGCTTGCATCTAAGCTGAGTAGGCTTGAGCGTGTGGTCATCATAACAAAGGGGTAGGTATAAAGGCTCATCACCAGTGCCGAGCCCCATAACCCGCTAATAGGAGGCGTGCTCACACCCAAAACATTTTCAATTTCTCCCCCGCGACCAAACGAAAAATACATGGCGAAGGCACCAATGTAACTAGGTAGCGCAAGAGGCGCGGCTAAAACAATCAGCCAGAATCGCTTAAACGGCATTTGTACATAAGCGGTGAATAACGCTAGGGGAACACCAATAAGTACCGAACCTATTATGGTTAACGTCATTAAGGCAAGGGTGTTACCTAAAACCCGCAAATTATGGGTATCGAAAAATTGCGCACTGTCTTGGGCTAAAGAAAACAAAACGCCGACGGGCAATAAAGCCATCAGCGCTATCAATAGTGCCAGGGGGTACGACTTTGGCCAGTTTGTCACAGTACGCCAACATCCCTCATCAAGTTAAGGGTGGGACGTAAATCAGCAAGGTTGCGTAAGTCCATTGCAGGAGGTGTCAATGTACTTAAACTCGCTAAACCTTCTGGCTGCGCTACATCTTGAACCAAAGGAATTTCATAAGCTTCCCGAGCAAGATAGCTTTGTACTTCATGAGTGAGCAGGTAGCGAATAAAGTTGACCGGTAAATCACCGTCACTCAGTGCCACTATGCCTGATGCGTTCACTAAACAGCCCGCATCATTTTTGGTATAAGCCAAGGCAACATTCGCATCAGGTTTACCGGATTTTAAGCGCAGTGTGTAGTAGTGATTCGCAAACCCGACATCTACTTCCCCACGTTCAACGCCCATAACGACACCGAGTTCGCCGGCATATTTTTTGGCGTTGCGATTTACGCCTTTTAGCCAAGCTCGGGTGGCTTTTTCGCCCTCAAGCAGACGCATAGCGGTAACAAATGACTGAAACGAAGAGTACGCTGGCGCCCAACCTAGTTTGAGGTCGCTGTCAGCTAACGCCATCACGCTGTCTGGAATTTGCTCGGGTGACACACGTTGTGTGTTATAAGGCAAGGTACGAACACGCCCAGTAACAGGTGACCAACTCGGGTATTGAAACCCTTCTTTTAACTGTGTGGTTAAATCGGATGGCAAAGGTTTAGCTGCCCCCGCATCCGTCACCATACCAATTGACCCCGTATCCACAGCCCAGAAAAGATCAGCTCGCTTCACGCCCGCTTTCTTTTCCGCCACTATGGTATTCGCTAAGGCAGCAGAGCCACCGCGGCGAATTTTAAGATTAAGCTTAGGGTTACGCTTTTCTATGGCTTGAAGAACATTCTCGTATAAACCACCCTCGCCTCGACCTAAATACAGGGTTAAATCACCCTCTAGTTTAGGTAGTGACTCCACTGACACACTGGCCATGGGGCTTAGGGCGTTTGCTACTCCAAGAGGTAAACTCCCTAACGCTGTGGCGGCGGCTAACCCTTGTAAGAATGTTCTTCGTTGCATAAAGGTTCCTTAAAATACGTCTTTACGACCTTTTTCTGCTTCTACTAGCAGTTTACGCGCTTTGTCTAACTTAACTTGCATAGCTTCAACCACGTGACGAACGGCATCTACGCCTTTATCTTGAGAAATGGCTTGTGGCAAGGTTACGTTGAAGTCTTTTTCTAAGTCTTCCACCAATGCTGCGTCTTTTGCGATTAAGTCGCCTTCTACACCTTCAAAGCGCTGAAGATAGGTGTCATGAACCAGGGTCGTTGCCACTTCATGTAGTTGCTCAGCGTACTTAGCCACTACGCGATCTAAACGTGTTTTAATATCGTCAATAACTTCTGGGCCTGTGGTAGGTTCAACTTCGGTGGTTTTTACCTGATCAATCAAGCCTTTCTTTTGATATTGGGACGCAAGTTTAACTGCGCCTAGCGCTTGCCACAAGGCATGATTGAGTTTCTCTTGCTCTACGCGAACATCGGCAACAGGCTTGCCATTATCAATGGCCATTTTTACACCGTAAATGCCTTGCCAAATAGTGGCATAAATAGGCACGTATTGGGTTTCAATTGCAGAATGGAAATCTACCTCTTCCCAATATTCCATTAAAACATCGGTTTTTAGGTTTTTATCTTTGGCTTCATAAGCATCAACAACACTACCAAACTTACTTTCTAGCCAATGCACTTCTTCTGTATATTCACCAATGTGGGCATGCAAATTATTAACGTGATCGCCAATTGCACCATTCGCCATTGCGTTGCCAGAGAGTAACGAAAATGAAACCGCTGATGCGAAAACCAAGGCACCCATTTTTTTCAGTGTTGTTGTCATAATTATTCCTAAATCGTTGTCTTCTTTCGCAAATGATACTTATTATCATTAACCAAGTAAAGGTAACTCACCGTGTGAATGTGCTGAATATCTGCGCTTCTTGCCTCAATGTTTACAACCACTTGTATTTCGAGCCTTTTATTGCAGCACGCGCGTTAGCCCCTGTGGCGCTAACGCGCTTATTAAACGGTGCTCTTCTATAACGGGGGTAAGCCAAAGCAAGATCATCTCGCGCCTTTGATTTGCACTTTACTCGCACATGCTGGCAAGTGCCCCACGCGACAGTAAGGAGTAAAACAAAATACTAGGCTAAACGTGGCATAAAAAAGCTCGCAAACTAGACATCTCTAGCGTGCGAGCTTAGTCAAGTAACGCTTATTGATGTAACGCGCTTATAAGCTATCTAACATGCTTTGCGCGTCGCTCACTTCAAAGCGACCAGGATCTTCAAGATTAAGCTTTTTCACCTCACCATCTTCTACCAGCATGGAATAGCGTAGTGAACGTAAACCACCAAAGTTACTGGTGTTCATATCTAGGCCAATTTGCTTGGTGAAATGGCCGTTGCCATCTGCCAGCATGATAATTTCTTCAGCATTATTTGCTTTGCCCCATGCGTCCATAACAAACGCATCGTTTACCGACAAACAAATAATGCTGTCGATACCCTTAGCTTTGATTTTGTCGGCTAACGCCACAAAACCCGGCAAATGTGCCTGAGAGCAGGTTGGCGTAAACGCGCCAGGCACTGCAAACATTACCACTCGTTTGTCCGAGAAAAGTTCATTCGTACCTGGGTTCGTCATTTCTCCGTTGACTAAAAGACCGAAATCCACCTCGGGCAAGGTGCTACCAACTTGTATCATGCTGCTCTCCTAGGGTTTTTGACACAAATACACATCAAATCTATGTTTTTTACTTTCTATTGCCATTGATGGTTTTTCTCCAGCCAATACTTCAGCACTGTTAGGGCGTTTTACCACCACTCTATGCGTTGCAAGCTGACGCGCAGGGGCGAGCAGCGCATCAGCATCTGGGTCGTGCCCAAGCAATTGCTGAAATAGCCGCATCTCCTTTTTCACCAAGGCTGACTTTTTCTTATGTGGGAACATGGGGTCTAAATAAATAGCGTTAACATCCTCACCACTGAAGTATTGCATCACCTCGGCACTATTTCCATGCCGCAGCACCATTCTTTGGGCTAGTTCTGGATAACGCTGAGCTAACCGGCGAATTCCGTCTTCTAAAAGTGCAGCAACCACCGGCGAACGCTCTATCATAGTCACCGTACAACCAACGCTAACCAATACGAATGCGTCCCGCCCTAACCCTGGTGTGGCATCAATGACATGCCAAGGCGCATCCCCTTTTAGCCCAATGGCTTTAACAATGGGCTCTTTTCTTCCGCCACCGTGTTGCTTTCGGTAAAGGCTGGCCGGAGAAGCAAAATCGACGTCGACAGGCAGAGTTTTCTTTTCACTGGCATCAACCAAACCTAAAACATCATTGCACACTTGCAAATAGAATCCTTCCGTTGGCTTAAGCGCGCGATCTACGATGGGGAAACCCCAAGCATCACTAATAGCAGCGGCTCGTTTCTCATCGGCACTGAAGCTATCTTGCTGTGGCGAACTCGCTACCCAAAGTGGCAAACGGCTAAGCATGACCATATTGCTCCTTATGCCCTATCCAACGGTTTATAATCGCTTGTGCATGAGAGGGGTATTGCTCCCAAAGGGTATAGGCAATCTCTTGCACTTTCGGTATCAGGGCAGCATCTCGTACTAAATCTGCAATTTTCAGCTCTGCCATGCCGGTTTGGCGGGTGCCCATAAACTCACCAGGCCCACGTATCTCTAAATCGCGCTGGGCAATATAAAAGCCATCACTCGATTCTCTTAATACCCCTAAACGCTGTGTGGCTGTTTTCGATAGCGGGCTTTGGTACATAAGCACACATTGGCTTTCTACCGCACCTCTCCCTACCCGGCCTCGAAGCTGGTGCAGTTGCGCAAGGCCCAGTCGCTCAGGGTTTTCTATAATCATAATACTGGCATTGGGAACATCTACCCCTACTTCAATCACGGTAGTGGCCACCAGTAAGTCGAGCTTCCCTTCTTTAAAATCAGCCATAACCTGCGCTTTTTCAGCGGGCTTTAAACGGCCATGTACTAAGCCTACGTTTAAGTCTGGTAGTGCGGTACGCAAGGTGACCGCAGCATCTTCCGCGGCTTGGCATTCCAACACTTCCGACTCGTCTATAAGGGTACATACCCAGTAGGCTTGCCGACCATGGTCTTTGCACGCCTGACGCACCCGTTCAATAACATCAGCACGACGGGTGTCCGGTAATACCACGGTTTGCACTGGCGTTCTGCCCGGCGGCAGTTCATCTATAATTGAGGTGTCTAAATCGGCGTATGCCGTCATGGCGAGCGTTCGGGGAATTGGCGTTGCCGTCATAATAAGCTGATGTGGGTAACGCCCTTGCTGCTCCCCTTTATCTCGCAATGCTAGGCGTTGATGAACGCCAAAACGGTGTTGCTCATCAACAATGACCAAAGCCAGCTGTTGATAATTCACGCTTTCCTGAAAAATGGCGTGGGTTCCCACCAGCATTTGGATATCACCCGCTTCTAAACGCGCCAATACTTCGGCCCGCGCTTTCCCTTTTAGCTTGCCAGCAAGCCACCCCACTTCAATACCTAAGGGTGTTAACCATTCTCGAAAATTGTTCGCGTGTTGCTCGGCTAATAATTCAGTGGGTGCCATCAATGCCACCTGATAGCCGCCGCCAATAGCCGATAACGCTGCAAGGGCAGCCACCAGTGTTTTACCCGACCCCACATCGCCTTGAACTAAGCGCATCATTGGCCGAGCATGGCGCATATCTTGTTGAATATCCGCCACCACGCGTTGTTGTGCGCCCGTGGGCGAGAATGGAAGTTGTGCAAGCAGTTTATCAATAAGCGCTTGGTTCACCGAAATAGCAATACCTGGCTGAGCATCAGACAGCTTACGCACTTTCAATACGCTTAAATGATGAGATAAAAGCTCTTCCAAAATCAGTCGATATTGGGCGGGGTGCAAGCCCTCTTCCATTTCGTGAACGTCGACATCGGGAGGCGGCCGATGTACCGTATGCAGCGCTTCGTTCAGGGAAATTTGGTTGTCGTACATGCCTTCTGGCAGTAAGTCAGCCAATGCGCCTTTGTCTAATAATGCTAAGGCTTGTTCGGTTAAATTACGTAGCGTAAGTTGCTTTACCCCTTCGGTGGTAGGGTAAACCGGCGTGAGTGACTCTTCTGCCAAAGGGGCATCTTCATCGACCAGCTTGAATTCAGGGTGCATCATTTCAATGCCCCACTTACCGGTACGCACTTCGCCAAAACAGCGCACTATATTACCCGGAGACATCATTGTACGCTGTACAGCGCCAAAGTGAAAAAAGCGCAAAGTAATGGTGCCTGTGCCATCACTCAGTTTAACCACCAGCATACGCTTTTTGCCGTATTGAATATCTGCACTTTTCACTTCACCTTGAACACTCACGTGGGTAAAGGGCCTGCATTCCGCCACGCTGTATATTCGGGTTCTGTCTTCATAGCGTAAAGGAAGGTGAAACAAGATATCTTGCAATGTAAACAAACCAATTTTGTTTAGCTTTTCTGCCACTTTTGCACCTACCCCTTTGAGGGCAGTAATCGGTGTCGTGGCCAATGGTTGCATAAGACCCAGTTTCCTTAAATCAAGCGGCTGATTTTGTTGAAGTAGTTATTTGAAAACTGAAGTGTAATGGATTGTGAAGGACTTGGCGAGTACGGTTTACGGACAGGATTCATCGCCGTAAACCGAGGTTGATACTACCCTTCTTGCTGGCTAAGGGCTTTCGCTTCTAATGGGGTGATTTGCATTTCTTTCCACCAACTATCGTTAGCGTCAACTTCCCCTAACGCATTAATAGGTGGAAACGGTAGCCCTTTGCGTTGGCAAAGCTTGAATAAGCGCGGGTAGCCGTTTTCAAAAGCCAAAGCCTGACATTCTGCTTCTGGCAGATGTTGTTCATTATACATACCCGCAATGGTACGTTGTCGTTGCGCTTCGTAAAGCACCAACGCAGCGGCCACAGATACATTCAACGACTGCACCATGCCCATCATAGGAATAACAATGTCCTGATCTGCCAAGGCTATGGCTTCGTCAGTGGCGCCGTATTTTTCTTGGCCAAACAAAATGGCGGTGGGTTTGGTATAGTCTACATCTCGGAAATCTACTGCGGTGTCCGACAAATGTGTTACCAATACCTGCATGCCTTGGCCTTTCAGCGCGCCCATGGCATCACCGATGTTCTCGTGATTAGTTTGGCGTACCCATTGTTGGCTACCCATGGCAGTACCACGTCTAAACTGATACTTCTCTTCCCATACCGTATGCACGCGGTGAATACCAACGGCATCGCAGGTGCGAACCACGGCTGACACATTATGAGGTTTATGCACATTTTCTAGGCAAACCGTTAAATCGGTTTGCCTTTTATCCAGCACTTGTCTTATGCGCTGGTAACGCTCTGGTGACATGGCTTACTCCGGCAATTCCATCACACCGTCAATTTCTATTTGCGCGCCTTTTGGCAATGCGGAAACTTGTACCGCTGCCCGTGCTGGGTAAGGCTTGTTGAAATAGCGGCTCATGATTTCATTAACCGTGGCAAAGTGGCCAAGATCGATAAGGAAAATGTTAACCTTGACCAAATCGTTCGTTGTACCACCTGCGGCCTCACAAACGGCCTTTAGGTTTTCAAATACCTGTACGGCTTGTTCTGCGAAATCTTCAGACACCATTTCCATTGTGGCGGGCGCCAATGGGATCTGGCCTGATAAATACACAGTGGTACCGGCTTTCACTGCTTGGCTGTAAGTACCAATAGCAGCAGGTGCCTGATCGGTCTGAATAATAGACTTAGACATAATTTTTCCTAAAATTTAATAGTTTAGTGTCGAGACTGGCTGTGACGTGACACTTTTTGAACTTCTGGCATTGTACGAATCTTCTTCATGACTCTGGCTAGATGCACACGATTGTGGGTGGTTAGCTCAAGGTCGATAAAGTAGATATTACTCTCTTTTTCTTCGGTTTGAAGACCAATAATATTCGAGTCGCACCCAGAAATCGTATTGGTTAACGTAGCCAAGGTTCCTTGGTGATTGATTAGCTCAATACGTAGCGAGGCTTTGAACTCACCTTGTGGTTCTTCATCCCATCGCATAGGTAATACGCGTTGCGGCTCTTCTTTGGTCAGCTTTCTAATGTTGTTACACCCAGTTTGGTGAATAGCCATACCTCTACCTGGGCTCAAAATAGCCACGATTTCATCATCAGGAATAGGGTGGCAGCAACGTGCAAAGTGCACCAGCAAACCTTCTGTACCACGAATAGCCACGTTACCCTTTTTATCAGGTAAATCGGTATTTTCGCCCAATAAACGACGAGCAACAATTGCACTTAATTCGTTACCAAGACCAATGTCTATCAGCAAGGCTTCAAAGTCATTATGTTTGGTTTCCGCCACTACCCGATCGATATCTTGCTGAGCAATATCATCTAATTTAACAGCGCCTAGCGCGTGCCGAAGTAAACGGTTACCCATATTGACCGCTTCTTGCGAATGTTGCTTACGTAAATATTGACGAATGCGGGTACGGGCGCGGGCACTAACTACAAAATTCAACCAGTTAGCGTTGGGCTTGGCCTTTGGAGAGGTAATAATTTCTACCGTTTGACCGTTTTGAAGTGGCTTGCTTAAGCTATAGTTTCTGCGTTCAACGCGCACACCAACGCACGTATTCCCCACATCTGAGTGCACTGCATAGGCAAAGTCCACAGCGGTCGCGCCCATGGGCAACTCTATAATGCGGCCATCTGGCGTGAATACGTAAATTTCATCTGGGAATAAATCTGTTTTAACCGACTCAATAAATTCAAATGACGAGCTCGCCGATTGTTGCAGTTCAAGTAGGCTTTGCATCCATTTGCGCGCACGTAACTGGGCAGTCGTACCGTTATCTCCTGGCTCTTTATAAAGCCAGTGAGCGGCAACGCCTTTATCTGCCATCTGATCCATTTCTTTGGTACGTATTTGAATTTCTACGGGAATACCGTGAGGACCAATAAGCGAAGTATGTAACGACTGATAACCATTGGTCCGCGGGATAGCAATATAGTCTTTAAATCTGTTTTCAATTGGCTTATACAAACCATGCATCGCCCCTAGCGAGCGATAGCAGTTATCAACACTGTCTACCACAATACGAAACGCGTAGATGTCCATAACTTCGTTGAACATTAACTCTTTGTTTTTCATTTTGCGGTAAATGGAATACAGATGCTTTTCGCGGCCTAAGACATTTGATTCAATTTTGAATGCATCTAAACGTGTGTGCAGTTCTTCACGTATATTTTCAATGATTTCTTTTCGATTACCCCTAGCCTGGCGCACAGCTGATTTAAGTGCTCTGTGACGCATAGGATACATGGCTTGAAAACCAAGGTCTTCCAGTTCATTTTTAATATCGTGAATACCCAAACGGTGGGCAATGGGGGCGTAAATTTCCAGCGTTTCTAGAGCAATACGACGGCGCTTGTCTGGGCGCAGAGAGCCTAACGTACGCATATTGTGGGTGCGATCAGCCAGCTTGATTAAGATAACCCTGATATCTTGTACCATGGCCATCATCATTTTACGGAAGTTCTCCGCTTGCGCTTCTTGCTTGGTGCTGAAGGCGAGTTTATCTAGCTTACTGACACCTTCCACTAATTCGGCGACGGTGTCGCCAAAGGCGTCTGCTAAGTCTTCCTGACTATAGTGCGTGTCTTCAATCACATCGTGCAGCAAGGCGGCCATAATCGTTTCATGGTCTAAATGCATGTCTGCAAGAATGCCTGCAACCGCAACGGGGTGCGTAATGTAAGGGTCTCCGCTTGAACGCATTTGACCATCGTGGGCTTCTTGCGCCAATACGAAGGCTTCCTGCACCAACTGAACTCTATCGGCAGGTAAATACTCTACAACTTTTTGCTTTAAACCTTCAAACAAATACACAGCGAAGCACGGCCCTTATATAACGTTACAACCCTAAGAATACGTTTAATTGCGCATTAAGCCAATACACGAAAAGCAAAGCGCCAGTGCTTTTTTCAAAGCACTGGCGCCCAATTCTAATTTACTACCCCAAAAAGGGAAGATTACTGATCAGAAAGAATGTTAGCAACAGACGCAAACTCTGCGTGCTCTGCTTGTTCTTGATCACGAATTTGATCCTGCTCTAACGTGCTAGCTGTGACCAAACCTTCTTCGATTTCACGAAGTGCAGTAACGGTTGGCTTGTCGTTTTGCACGTCAACCATAGGATCTTTACCTTCAGTGGCAATTTGGCGTGCGCGACGCGCTGCTACCAATACCAAGTCAAAGCGGTTACCAATTTTATCTACGGCATCTTCTACGGTTACGCGAGCCATGTATTTCTCCGAAAATTAGGTTGAGCAAGTAATTCAAAAAACGGCCGCGTAGTATACACATTTGCAAGCCGCGATCCTAGCGCTTTGTGTGAAATTGAACCAGCAAAACCCTACCGATCCACAAAAAGCCCAAGGAACCCCCTGTTTTTACATATTAAGCTGTGCCAAGCAATTCGTCCAATAATGTCTGATAACGCATTTGCTGTTTTTGCGTGCGCAGTCGCTGCGCGATCACTATCGCTTCGAGGTCGTGCAACGCGGTAGCAAAATCGTCGTTTATAATCACGTGGTCGAATTCACTAAAGTGAGACATTTCATCCACGGCTTTTTTCATTCGCCCAGCAATAACCTCTTCGCTGTCTTGGCCACGGCTGTTAAGTCGTTGCTCGAGTACATCAATGGATGGGGGCAAAATAAAGACGCCGCAGGTATCGGGCATTAAGGTTTTCACCTGACGCGCGCCTTGCCAATCAATATCCAGAAAAACGTCGATACCTCTATGCAAGGTTTGTTCTATGGTGACTCTCGACGTGCCGTAATAATTACCGAACACTTCCGCCCATTCGAAAAACACCCCCTGCTCGATTAATGCCTCAAATTGCGCACGACTCACAAAATGATAGTGCTCGCCATCCACTTCGCCAGGCCGGGGTTGCCGCGTGGTATGAGACACAGACACCTGCATAGGATAACTGTCACTTCCTTTGTATTTTTCCATTAGCGCTTTGATAAGGCTAGATTTTCCCGCACCTGAAGGTGCAGCCAGAATAAATAAATTGCCAAGTAATGAAGACATGAAGGTATTAAATTATTTTCAATAGGTGGTGATTTCAGAACGCAATGGTAGCATATTGAACAAATAAGCCGTAGTAGCAATAGGTGGGGCACATCGCAAATTGTGTTTCCTCAGCCGTTTTGCCCTTGGCGTACAATAAAAAATAATAATAGCGAAACGACAGCCATTCGCACCACAAGCAAAAAACGACACATCATTTAGGGAGACACTTATGACACAGCTACTGCCTTGCGTAGAGCACAAACCTTCCGTTGCGCCAACTGCCTGCGTTATTTGGCTACATGGTTTAGGTGATTCTGGCCATGGGTTTGCTCCTATTGTGCCTGAGCTAAAATTACCCGAATCCATGGCGGTTAAATTCATTTTCCCCCATGCGCCAGAACGGCCGGTAACCATAAACGGCGGCATGCGCATGCGAGCATGGTACGACATAAAGTCGCTGGATTTTAATAGTCGTGCCGACCTTAGCGGCGTACAAGAATCAGCAGAGCAAGTAAGCGCGCTTATTGATGCACAAATTGCCAGTGGCATTCCTGCCAACCGTATTGTGTTAGCCGGCTTTTCTCAAGGTGGGGTTGTTGCCCTTCACCTTGCCCCACGTTTAGACAAACAGCTGGCAGGTGTGATGGCTTTGTCTACGTACTTATGTGAGCCTGGTTTGCTCAGTGAACAAGCAAAGGAGACCAATCGCCACATTCCTTTCTTTTTTGCCCACGGAAATCAAGATGAAGTGGTACCTATGTTTATGGGCAATGCGGCCTATAAAACCTTAAAAGATAACGGCTTTAATGCGAGCTGGAAAAGCTACACCATGCAACACAATGTGTGTATGCAAGAACTCAATGATATTTCCACATGGCTGCAAAAGGTACTGGCATAGCCCTAGCGCCTTAATAGCGCCACGAGGCTAAGGGCGGAGAAATAGGGTTTACCCCTTCATGGCGTATCCCTTGCTCTGCCCATCACACCACTTTATTCCTGCCTGTGCGTTTAGCCTCATAAAGGTTGGTGTCAGCATACTTAATCGCCTCTTCTATGTGGGCATCGGTTAGTGCAGTTTGCACCCCAAGGCTGGCCGTCACCCTGTGTTCAATTTCGGCGTTTTTGTACGGATTGTTCTCTATATGGGCACGCATTTTTTCAGCGAGTTTAACGGCGTTACTTAAGTTAACACTCGGAAATATAATGAGAAATTCCTCTCCTCCTGTACGTGCCACAATGTCTGTCGCCCTTACAGACGCTTTCATCAGCTTAGTGATATAAAGCAACACATCATCCCCTACGTCGTGACCATAGGTGTCATTAATCACCTTAAAATGATCAATGTCTAATATCACCACACTTAACGGAAAATAGTCGGCGGGGTCTTCAGTGGCGCGAGCGAAATAAACCGCTTCTAAAAAACGTCGATTTGGCAGTTTGGTCAGCGGGTCTGTGTTGGCCTGACGCATATTCTCGAGGGTATCCCTATACATTTCTTTGCGGCTTTGGTTCCAGAAAAACTCACCAATAAAGGCCACACAAATAAAGCAAAATGCGGAAATGAGAAAACGTGTAACATGCTCATCGGCGTAATTTGCCTGCAACAGCCAGGGGTTATACAAACCGTACACTATCGACCCCATCGTAACGATCACATAAATAATGGCCGCCTTATAACCCACAATAATAATTTGGATAAACAGAAGCGGAAAAATAAAATACAGTCCCGTATTTTTGTAACCACCGGTATACACAATACTGAGAGACATGAAAATCACGAGCACACCAGCAATGTAATAATGAGCGTCGCTACCACTATACAAATGGGAAAAAATGGCATTAAAAAAAATAGCGCAAGTCCATAGCGCTAGGAGAAAGGCCAGCAAGTTATTGCCTAACATCAAGTTTTCAATGGCAAGAATAGCCATGATAGAACTACCCACATAAGAAATGAAAAAAAGTGTGAGCCGCCTACGCTTTGTCTCTGCTTTATTTTTGTGGGTATATTTCAGTAATTGGCGTATGGAAGAATGATCCACTGCGAAAAAAGCTCCTTTAAATCGGCTTGTTAATGATAATAGTCGCCGGTTTGCCTTTTAACCAATCTGAAAACTATGCTTATTGTCATAGATTTAAGTACAATAACGCATCATTGTTTTAATCAGAAAGCCAAAGGTTAGTGTATCTATCGCACATCCTTGTTAATTGTCGGGACCGCTATGACACAAGCAAACACATCAAGAACTCTTCGAATTGCCACCCGTAAAAGTGCATTAGCACTATGGCAAGCCGAATATGTAAAAGCCAAACTGTTGGAACACCACCCAAGGTTGCAGGTAGAGCTTGTGCCCATGAGCACCCAAGGCGATAAAATTTTAGATACACCATTAGCCAAAATTGGCGGCAAGGGCTTATTTATTAAAGAGCTTGAAATCGCCATGCTTGAAGGCCGCGCCGATATTGCCGTTCACTCAATGAAAGATGTACCGGTAGCATTTCCTGAAGGGTTCGGTCTGCATGCAATTTGCGAAAGGGAAAATCCATTTGATGCTTTTGTTTCAAATACTTATGAGAGTTTAGACACCTTACCTCAAGGCGCGATAGTAGGCACATCAAGTCTGCGCCGCCAATGTCAAATTAGAAAGCACCGCCCCGATCTTGTGATTAAAGACCTACGCGGAAACGTGAATACACGGTTAGCTAAATTAGATGCCAATGAGTACGACGCTATTATTCTAGCATCGGCGGGCCTGATACGCTTGGGCATGGAATCGCGTATTCGTATGCCTTTACCTGAATCTGTATCCTTGCCAGCGGTAGGGCAAGGGGCGGTAGGCATTGAATGTCGTAACGATGACGCTGAACTTATTGAACTTCTTTCTGCACTTAACCACAGTGAAACCAACACCCGCGTCACTGCTGAAAGAGCCATGAACGAGCGTTTAGAAGGTGGCTGCCAAGTGCCTATTGGCAGTTTTGCCACTTTAGATGGTGGTGCACTCACTCTCACCGGCATGGTGGGCAAACCCGATGGTTCTACCCTCTTGTTTGCCTCTGCCACCGGACCTACTGAAAATGCGCAAAGTATTGGTGTAGAAGTCGCTGAAGCCTTGCTTGAACAAGGTGCCGGTGACATTCTAAAAGCCTTATACGAGTAATGTTGTTACTCACCCGCCCCCTGCCTAAATTAGATGCCAGCGTCGCCGCCTTTAGGCAGGCGGGGGTTTCTGTAACAGGTGTGGCCACTTCTGATATTGAATACAACCCCACTGTCATTGCCGAACTACGTCAGTGTCTTTTGCGGCAAGCCCGCGCCACTGTCATCGTCACGAGCGTGTTTGCCGTACCGGCACTGGCGCAGGCGTGGACAAATTCCCTTTCACACCCGCCAATATTGGCGGTAGGCGATGCCACGGCAGCAAAAATAAAATCTCTTCTACCTGAAGCCCATGTTTTCACGCCTGAACAACATACCTCCGAAGGTATACTGGCTATGCACCAACTTAATGAGGCAAACTGTAAAGACATCGTTATTATTAAAGGAGAAGGTGGGCGAGATACCTTGCAAAATACGTTAAGGTTGCAAGGCAAGCAGGTTTACCCTTTCTGTGTTTACAAACGGGTCGCGCTGGCGCAACCTTTTTATACAAATAACTGGCAAATAGACGATGTTAGCGGCATTATCGCTACAAGTGAAAACATGGCAATGCAGCTTATTGCCTCTCATTCAGATCAAATGATGACGTTACCCTGGGTAACAGTAAGTGAACGCATAGCGAATACCCTGCGTAAACGGGGTATAGAAAAGGTGGCAGTGTGCAAACAGGCCACAGACCAAGCACTGATTGCGTGGATTAAGGACAACTGGGAGTATTGAATGGCCGACAACGATGATAAAAACCTTGTGGAAGGTGAAGTAATTAATACTAGCGCAGAACCTGCCCCCCAGGTCGAAGACTCTGCCTCGCCGAAGGCGAATAAGAAAAAGTCATCATCAGGCTCAGGCAAAGGACTACTGTGGTTTGTGGTAATCATCTTATTCCTACTCGTCATAGGAATGGCTGCGGCGGGCTATTGGTATTACACCCAGCAACAAGCCAAAGAAGCGCAGGTTTCCTCTCAGCAAAGCGATACTCAACGCCAGTTGCAATCCCTAACCGAAAAGCGCACTGCATTAACGGCGCAATTTGAAGAAATTGCGGACGCCAACCTACAGCTATCTAAGGATGTAGAGCGGTTAAAGCAGCAGAACACAGCACTGACGCAGCAAAGCGAAGCTACCCTTGCACAACTCAATGCAATGGAAGGCCGCCGACCCGCCGACTGGCTTATTGCCGAAGCCGATTACTTGGTGCGAATGGCTGGCCGAAAACTATGGCTAGAGAATGATGTTCGTACTGCTATTTTATTATTGGTGAATGCAGATAAGCGCCTGTCGTCGTTGGCTGACCCATCGGTGCTGCCGGTTCGCGCTCACTTAGCAGAGGATATTCAAACCCTGCAACAACTGAACCCTGTATCTCAAACCCAAGTGGCGTTAGCGTTAACAGGCATGATGGCACAAATTGATAACTTGCCATTAGACACGTTTGAAAAACCGGTAGACGCAGATGCACAAAATCCTGAGCTATCGGAATCGACAGACGACTGGAAAGAAAACTTAAGCAAGGTGTGGCGTTCTATGGTTGACGGCTTTTTTACCGTTAAAACCCTGAGCGGCCCCATTGAACCTGTCATGTCTTTAGAGGCGCAGTTTTTAGCGAAAGAGCAGCTTCGTTTGCAGCTTATGCATGCGCAGTCAGCGGCTTTGCAAGGCGAAAAAGGGTTGTTTGAGCAATCACTGCAATACGCACAAACCTTGATCGATCAAAACTTCGATCTAAGTAGCTCGTCGATATCTGGCTTTAGTCGGGCGTTAACCAATTTACGTGAAACAGATATATCTCGCCCTATCCCAAGTCAGCTTGCCTCTCAGCAACCCCTAGAGCGCCTACTTGATACCCGCGTGAAAAAGGTATTTGGTGAAGGAGCAAGTGCATTATGAAATGGTTAGTCATTGCCTTAGCGGTGCTGGCCGCCTTTATTATTGCGTTAATTGTGGGCCCTATGATTCTGGGTGACACGGGGTATGTACTGATTTCGTTGGGGAACAAAGCCATAGAAATGACCGTCATTAGCTTTGCCATTATTACCCTGTGTTCGCTATTAGGCTGGTACATTTTGTGGCGCGTGACACTTTGGGCAATTAGCCTACTTACAGGTTCACACAAATGGTTTGGCGCGTTAGGCGAACGCAAGCGCAAGCGCGCCTTTTATAGCGGCCTTCAGGCAATGGCGGCGGGCGATTTTACCGAAGCCCAAAAAGCGTTGAGTCAAACCACCAATGGCGACTTTGAGGGCGTAAATTACCTAGCGTCAGCGCAAATTGCGATGAATAAAGGTGAGCACGAAAAGGCTCACTATTTTTTACTTCAGGCATGCGATTATCCTAATGCAAAAGTGGCCGCCACCCTTATGATGGCAAGGCTGGATGCGGCTAATGATAACGTGAATGACGCGCTTGAAAAACTCAATGCACTCCCTGAAGATACGCAAACCAATAAGCCGGTTGTGCGTTTGAAAGCAGAGTTATTGGCTGAACTCGGACAGTGGAATACCCTTGAGGAAAACTTAAGCCAATGGCGAAAAGCCCTGTCTAAAGAAAACTATACCCTGTGGTCGCAACGTATCGCAAAAGGAAAGTTTGCTGAAATAGCCAGTAAGCAAGGGGCTTCCGAGCTGAAAACCTACTGGCAAAACTTGCCTCGTAAAATGCGTCATGACGACGCCTATCAAGCGGCTTATGTTCAGCAATTGCTAGCGCAAGGAATGCACGACGACGCCCAAACTTGCTTGGTGGAATGGCAAAAACGGGGTAGAAAAGCCAGCCTATTCCCCTTGTTTAAGCAGCTTAACTTACCCAATGCTGCTCCCTCGCTTCGCTTAATTGAAGCTTGGATAAAGCAAGCGCCGGAAGATGCCTCACTTTACTCTACCTTAGGGCATGTGGCGCATCATTCTGGCGATGATGTATTAGCAGAAAAAGCCCTGCTGAAAGCCACCACCTTAGCGGCCAATAAAGAAGACTTGCTGCTGTTAGCGAGTATTAGTGAACGTAAACAAGATGCGGTGGCGGCACTGCAATATTTCAAAGAAGGTCAAACGGTGGCAAGTTAGCCTTTTTTGAGGTGAATACAAAAACGCCAATCACTTCTCTTTGTGATTGGCGTTTTGCGTTAGTTTAACCATCAACCCAAAGGGTAGGTGGAAAACGTTAGCTTTTTCTATTTACCGGCTTAGGCTCGGCAAGTGCTTTTCGGCGCTGCAATGACTCATAAAAAGGCGCATAAGTAGGGCGCATAACATATTGACCATCTCCCTCTTTGGCCAGTAATTCGCCCTCTTTCCAGGCCACCACACCATTACAAATAGTGAGTGTAGGCACGCCTGTGACCTCCATGCCTTCAAAGATATTGTTTTCAATCTTAGACATGTTCGTTGACGCGGAAATGGTCTTTTTACCATTAGGATCCCATACCACAATATCGGCGTCTGAGCCTGGTGCAATCGCCCCCTTGGCCGGGTACATATTAAAAATTTTTGCGGCATTGGTTGAGGTCACTGCCACAAACTCGTTGGCGGTTAACTTGCCACTATTTACGCCCTTCTCCCACAATACTGCCAGGCGTTCTTCAACCCCCGCGGTGCCGTTAGGAATTTGGGTAAAATTGTCTTTGCCCATGGCTTTTTGCTCATTACAAAACGCACAATGGTCGGTTGCCGTAGTTTGCAGTGTACCGGCTTGCAAGGCTTTCCATAATGCATCTTGGTGTTTCTTTTCGCGAAACGGAGGGCTCATGACATGAGCAGCAGCGCGCTCCCAATTGGCGTCTTGGTAAACACTGTCATCAACCGTTAAATGCCCTGCCAACACCTCACCATACACATGATGTCCTCGGCTTTGGGCATAACGAATAGCATCAATACTTTCTTGTACCGAGCAATGCACTAAATATAAAGGGGCGCCAATGGTTTCTGAAATACTAATGGCACGGTATGCCGCTTCACCTTCTACCATAGGGGGACGAGACAAAGGGTGGGCTTCTGGGCCTGTTATTCCCTTTTCCATCAATTGCTGTTGAAGGTGATACACAAGTTCACCGTTTTCGGCGTGCACGGTTGCAATGGCTCCTAGCTCCATACAGCGGGTAAAACTCGAGACCAAAATGTCATCGGTAGCCATGATGGCATTCTTATAGGCCATAAAATGTTTAAAGCTATTAATGCCATACTCAGTGGCTAATGTTTCCATGTCTTGGTGAACGCTGTCATCCCACCACGTAATGGCCACGTGAAACGTGTAATTTGACATAGACTTTTCAGACCAATCTCGCCACTGATGGTAGGCTTCCATTAGCGGCTGGCCTGGGCTGGGTATTACGAAATCGATGATAGTGGTGGTGCCACCTGCCAGTGCCGCCGCGGTGCCAGAGGCAAAATCGTCGGCCGCCACGGTTCCCATAAAAGGAAGCTGCATATGCGTATGCGGATCTATGCCTCCAGGCATAATAAGTTTGCCTGTAACATCAATAACCTCAGCCCCCTCTGGCGCTGATAAATCTTGTGCAATGCGGGTAATTTTACCGTCTTCGCAAAGTACATCGGCTGTATACGTCATTTCATGGGTGACAACCTTGCCACCTTTTAATAATAGCGCCATGTTTTGTCCTTTTTCTCTTGTAACCTAGCCTTGACTGACCATCTATGATGCTTTCGCTAAGTCGCCTACGTGGCTTTGCGCCCCTAATAGCAACTTATTGGCAGCCACGTAATAAATCACGGCACCTGAGATAGAGCCGGTAAACCAGCCATAGTTGTAGTACCAGGTGAAAACATCGGCGGTAACCGCGAGCAAGGTAACGGCGACCGGCACCAAGAAAGCGATAAAGCCGGCCCAATTCACTTTCGGATAAAGCGTACTCGACGTATAAAGTGCGGCCACGTCCAGTTCTTGTTTGCGAATAAAGAAATAATCCACAATCATGATGCCAGCAATAGGCCCAAGCAAACTTGAATATCCCAGCAACCAATTTGAGTACATGCTTTCAACGCTAACGTCAGACTCAATTAAACCTAGCTTCTTCAGCAGCTCCCAGCTCATAAGCAACACACCCACTAACCCGGTAAGCAACACGCCGCGAGTATGGTTAATGTATTTAGGCGCAATATTTTGAAAATCGTTGGTGGGTGATACCACATTGGCAGCGGTATTGGTTGAAAGGGTGGCCACGATAATAAGCAGCATAGCGATAGCGACAAAAAATGGGCTATCAATATGGCCAATAAGGGTGACGGGATCTGACACGGTTTCCCCCACTAGCGTAGTAGATGCTGATGTCAGCAGTACACCTAATGCGGCAAACAAAAACATGGTAAGCGGCAAGCCAATTATCTGCCCTTTCACTTGGGCTTTTTGACTTTTAGCGTAGCGACTAAAATCAGGAATATTTAACGACAGCGTAGCCCAAAACCCTACCATTGCCGTTAGGCCAGCAAAGAAGTAGCTGAAAAAGCCCGCGTCTTCTGGGCGATTTGCGGGGGTCGCTAACACCTCGGTCACCGAGACTTTATCGCTTGCCCACCAAATAAGTCCAATGCCCACAATCAGCAATAAAGGGGCTGCTAAGGTTTCTAGCCACTTTATAGACTCAGAGCCTTTGATCACAATATAGACGTTAAGCGCACCAAACGCGAAGAAACCAATGACTTCCCCTATCCCCCCGAGTGCAGCCCAGCCATCGGAGATGGAAGACAAGAAAAGGTGAATAGCTAAGCCGCCAAACATGGTTTGAATGCCAAACCAACCACAGGCCACAAAACCTCGAATTAAACAGGGAATGTTCGAGCCAACAATGCCAAAAGAAGAGCGCAGAACCACAGGGAACGGAATACCAAATTTAGTGCCAGGAAACGCATTTAATGTCAGTGGTATCAGCACCACCACGTTGGCTAGCAAAATGGTAAAAAGGGCTTCCATTACTGAAAGCCCAAAATAGGATGTTAACACCCCCCCTAGGGTGTACGTAGGCACACAAATCGCCATGCCCACCCACAGGGCAGCGATATTACCTGTGCCCCATGTTCTTTCTGAAACCTGAGTAGGGGCCAGGTCTTCGTTAAAATAATCGCTGGCTTTAACCGCTGGGGAAAGTTCTACTTCGCGTATATCGTCGCTCATGCTATTTCCTCCTCACTTTCTTCTGTGGGTGCCCCCGCAGCTTCGGCAATTCGGTGACTGGCCGTTAGCATGGTATGCAGCAGTACATTGGCACCGGCTTCACACTGCTCTGGGCTAGAGTACTCAATTTCATTGTGGCTAATGCCATTTTCACAGGGGGTAAAAATCATCCCGGAAGGCACAAGATCAGCCATATAACAGGCGTCGTGGCCGGCCCCGGCGTAAATATCCATATGCGAATAGCCCAGCTTTTCGGTGGCGGCCTTTACATCATCAGACGCATTAAATTCAACCGGGGCAAAATACCAGAAGTTGTCTACCGAAATATCTAAGTCTCTGTCTTTCGCTACGCCCTCGCAAAATGCCACAAACTCTTCGTGCATAGTGGCTAGCACCTCTGGGTTCGGGTTTCTCAGGTCGGCGCTAAACTTAATATTGCCGGGAATGGTATTTCGAGAATTGGGGTAAACCTGCATAAAACCCACTGTCCCTAAGCCATTCTCATAGCGATTGGCCAATGCTTCAATTTCTGTCACAATTTTACCGGCCGCCACCATGGCGTCTTTGCGTAAGTGCATGGGTGTTGTACCAGAATGGGATTCACGCCCCTGAACTTCCACGTTATACCAGCGGATCCCTTGGCCTAAACGCACCACACCTATGGCTTTTTCTTCGTCTTCTAAAATTGGCCCTTGCTCAATGTGGGCTTCGAAAAATGCACCTATGTTTCGGCTACCCAGCTCTTCCTCGCCTAAATACCCAATACGCGCCAATTCATCACCTAGGCGTAATCCGTTAACGTCGGTTTTATCCAATTCTTTTTGCAAGTCAAAGCGCCCAACGTACACGCCGGAACCTTGCATGGCCGGTTGAAAGCGAGACCCCTCTTCGTTCGTCCAGACACTGACTTCGATAGGTGTGGGGGTGGTGATATTGTTTTCATGCAGTGTACGCAGAACTTCTACCCCAGAAAGCACGCCAAATACGCCGTCAAACTTACCGCCAGTAGGTTGAGTATCTAGGTGGCTTCCCGTGGCAACGGCGGGCAAGTCATTATTTAGCCCCGGACGTTTGGCAAAAATATTACCAAACTTATCAATGGCGATGTCACAACCTGTGGCCTTGCACCAGTCGCAGAATAGGTCACGGGCTTGCTTGTCGAGATCCGTCGCAGCCAGTCGATTACAGCCACCTTTTTCAGTGCCGCCAATTTCGCCCATTTCCATTAGGCTGTCCCATAATCGCTGACCATTTACTCTTAGCTTTTCCATTTCACTTCCTCGCTGATGCTTATCTTTGTTTTTGCGTTGCACTTGGGGTAAGTAACCCGCGTTTTAGCCCGTTTTGTTGAACACCTTTTTTAACACCAAGGCGGGTAACGCCAAGCCACCGAAAAGTCATTCAGGAACCTCGAATGACCAATTTGTGTGCAGTCATGCACTTTTATTTACCAAACGGTCAAACCTTTTGACGGATTCCACCGTAATATTGTTGTTGGCCATCGGCTTACACACAAATTCGGTTTTCTGTCGCATTTGCTGTTTGTCTTCATCACCCTATACAAAAGGCGTAAGCGGTACTTTTTGGTGTGAATGACGTTCGTTTAACGCCGCCGCAAAGCATGGTGGCTTCATGGTTTTCACACCCTTTTCACCTGTGATGACACAGGCACTTCCCCTCATTGAATTCAAGTTTTGAACCAACTTGACGTTCTTTTACGTTGCTCGCTCTATGAGTGACTTGGGAACGAGAATTGGCTCCCTTCTCGCAAATTGGCTGAAGGCCAACGTTGAGTAACCGCTTTTCTGCGCGTATAAAAACGTACTGAATCTGGCCCATACGCGTGTAAATCACCAAACAGTGAACGCTTCCAACCGCCGAAACTGTGGTAAGACACAGGTACAGGTAAAGGGACGTTCACACCCACCATGCCCACCTGTACTTGGTCGATAAAATAGCGCGCTGCTTCACCATCACGGGTAAACAAACAGGTGCCATTACCGTATTCGTGTTCATTAATTAGGTTTACCGCGCTTTGCATATCGGGGACTCGCAACATCACAAGCACAGGGCCAAAAATTTCTTTTTGGTAAATGTCCATATGTGGTTTTACGTGGTCAAATAATGTAGCACCAAGAAAGTAGCCGTTTTCGTACCCTTCAACGCTAAGCCCTCGGCCATCACACACTAAGTCAGCTTCTTGACTTACCCCAGATTCAATAAAATTTGCAACGGTTTGATAGTGAGCTTCACTGATAAGTGGCCCCATATCATTGCTGTTGTCACAACCCGCGCCCACTTTGAGGGTTTCAACTTGTTGTGTAAGCCTAACCCGCAGGGCATCTCCCACTTCGTCGCCTACGGCAAGGACCACAGAAATTGCCATGCAACGCTCGCCGCACGAACCGTATGCGGCACCCATTAGGGCATTAACGACATTGTCTAGGTCGGCATCTGGCATCACAATAGCGTGGTTTTTTGCGCCCCCTAGTGCTTGGCAACGCTTTCCGTTTTCACTGGCTTTTTTATAAATCGCTTCAGCCACTGGCGTTGAACCAACAAAACTCACCGCTTGAATTGTGCTGTCTTCAAGCAAATGATCTACCGCCGCTTTATCCCCATTCACAACATTAAGAACACCAGGGGGAAGCCCCGCTTCTGCCGCGAGTTCGGCAATAAATAACGCACTTGAAGGGTCTTTTTCTGACGGCTTTAACACAAAGGTGTTGCCACACATAATGGCGCTGGGCCACATCCACAAAGGCACCATAGCTGGAAAGTTAAAAGGGGTTATGCCTGCTACCACACCCAGTGGTTGAAACTCGCACCATGCATCTATGCCAGGGCCAACATCTTTGCTGTGTTCACCTTTTAGCAATTGAGGCATACCACAAGCAAACTCTACGTTTTCGATACCCCGTTGAAGCTCGCCTTTGGCGTCGTGTAAAACTTTGCCGTGCTCTTCACTGATGAGTGCGCAAATTTTATCGCTGTGTTGCTCAAGTAACTGTTTTAAACGAAACATCACTTGTGCTCGCTTTGCCGGTGGTGTCGCACGCCATGCAGGAAAGGCTGCTTGTGCTGTGTCTATGGCATGTTGAACCCGCGCACTCGACGCCATTTCTACTTGTCCGCATACCGCGCCTGTAGAAGGGTTGTGAATATCTATAAGGTTGCCATCTTGTGGGGCTACCTGCTGCCCGTTAATAAAGTGTCCTACTTGGGTGGTCATAACTGCATCTCTATAAATTCTGTGAAGGGATTAACCCGTTTTCTTCATGCCATGGGCATCCATAAGGGTGTCTTGCATGGCGTTAATTAACGCGTCTATTTCTGATTTTTCGGTAGTAAATGGAATACCAAGTTGTAATGTGTCGCCGCCGTAGCGTACATAAAACCCTTTTTCTAGCAGCTTCATTGCCAGCTCAAAGGGGCGACGTGCAGGTTCACCGGGATAACTTTCAATGGTAAAACCGGCGGCGAAGCCTAAGTTGCGAATGTCGTTGATAAAAGGCATGCCTTTTAAACTGTGCACACCTTGTTCGAAATAAGGACTAAGTTCCGCTACCCTTGCCACTAGCTTCTCTTGTTCAAGTATATCCAGAGATGCCATGGCAGCGGCGCACGCTACCGGATGGCCGGAATAGGTGTATCCGTGGGGCAATTCAATGTTGTAAGGTGCGCCGCCTGCATCCACTACGGTGTCGTAAATAAACTGCCGTGTTAGCACTGCGCCCATAGGTATAGCACCATTGGTAAGCTGCTTTGCCACGTTGATCATATCTGGCACCACATCAAATGTGTTTGCACCAAACAGATCCCCAGTACGTCCAAAGCCGGTAATCACTTCGTCAAAGATCAAAAGAATATCGTGTTCATCACAAAGCTGGCGCAACCGCTTTAAATACCCTGCGGGCGGTACAATGACTCCCGCTGACCCTGACATGGGTTCAACAATCACCGCCGCAATGTTTGATGCATCATGCAAAGCAACCATTTCGATAAGCTCGTCGGCCAGATTGGCGCCTTGCGCAGGAATACCTTCGCTAAAGGCGTTCTGTGGAAGTAGCGTGTGAGACAAATGGTCAGACTCCATCGCTGGCCCCCACATTTTGCGGTTAGCGCCAATACCACCAAAGCTGATACCGCCCCAGCTTGCCCCGTGATAGCCTTTTGCTCTGCCGATAATACGGGTTTTGGTAGGCTGACCTTGCTGACGCCAGTAGGCTCGAGCCATCTTAGTGGCCGTGTCAGCCGCTTCTGAACCTGAGTTGGTGAAAAACACTTTATTTATGTCACTTGGCGCCATGGCGGCTAACCTTTCGGCCAACTCGAAGGCCAAGTTATGACCATACTGAAATGCCGGTGCATAATCTAATGTTGCAAGTTGCTTGGCTACCGCCTCGGTAATTTCGGGGCGATTATGACCCGCTCCGCAGGTCCATAAACCCGATAAACCATCAAAAATCTTACGGCCACTGTCATCAATCAGGTAATTACCTTGTGCCCCAGTAATCATGCGTGGCGCTGATTTAAACTGGCGATTAGCCGTATACGGCATCCACAACGCATCCATTGGCTGAGGAGATAGCTGAGAAGCCCGCTGGGTCATGATTGTCTTCCTTCGAAATTAGTTTACTTAGCGCACTTTACCCAGCCGCTTATGTTCGATAAATTATAAATATTCAAATCTTACTTTCATAAATATGAAACTATGCGTGCCATCTTAGGTAATTTATCCGATACCGATATTCGTTTATTGCGGGTTTTCATTGTGGTTGCTCAAGCCGGAGGCTTGTCGGCGGCAGAACTAGAACTGAATATTGGACGCTCCACCATTAGCCGCCATTTAAAAGATTTGGAGACGCGATTGGGCATGGTGCTTTGCCATCGAGGCAGAGGCGGCTTTGCGCTCACCGAAGAAGGTAAGCGTATTTACGAATCTACCCAGCGCTTATTACTATCCCTTCAAGACTTTCGTAATGAAGTGAATGACATGCACCGCCACCTGCAGGGAAATGTGGTCGTGGCCATGTTTGATAAAACCGTGTCTAACGAAGCCTGCAAAGTAAGCGACGCCATTTATGCTTATCAGCAGCAAGCGCCCAATGTGAATGTGGAAATACATGTTGTTCCTGTGAATACCATAGAACAAGGTATACTTGACGGCCGCTACCATATTGGCATTATTCCTACCCACCGTACCTCATCAAGCTTGCACTATCTGCCCTTGTTTGGAGAGCAGATGTACTTGTATTGCGGGGCAAAACATCCACTTTTTAGTGCGCTGGGGAATATTCCAGATACCGCTATTCGTGATGCCAAATACGCGGGTTTAAGCTTTCATAGCCCAAATATGGACAAAAGCATGGCCCTTGGTTTAAACCGAATGGCTGTGGCTAATGACCAAGAAGGGATAGCAACGTTAATTTGTTCGGGAAGTTACCTGGGCTTTTTACCCGAGCACTATGCTGAGTCCTTTGTGGGCAAAGGGCAAATGCGGGCAATAGAACCAGCAAATTTTGCTTATCACTGCGACTTTGCGGCTATTTATCGAAAGTCGCCTAAGCCTACACGTTTGGTCAAATTATTCTTAGACGCGTTAGCGCGAGAACATGGAAAAGAAGCCATCATTGCTGACGATTAGCAGGGGCGACAGGACACAAAAACAACATGACAAAAGCAACGAAAACCCAGGCCAACCGCGCTAAAACTGAGGCGAATATTTTGCGCGCAGCAGAAGCCGTGTTTGCGCAAAAAGGGTTTGCAGGCACCGCCATGGACGCTGTGGCAAAGCAAGCAGGCTTATCTAAGCAGCTCATCATTTACTATTTTCCTGGCAAAGAGAAACTGTACCAAGCGGTTTTGGAAAACATGATTGATCTCTGGCTTGAGAAAATGCAGTTTAACGATGACCCCAGCGCATCGCCTGCCGACATCATCAGCGACTACATTCGTCAGAAAATTGAATTGTCGCGAGATTACCCTAACGGCTCAAAAGTGTTTGCCCATGAAATCATCAATGGCGCGCCAGTACTAAAAACCTACCTTATCGAAAACTTACGCCCCGCCTTCGAAAGGGACATTACCATTATCGAGCGCTGGATAGCGGCGGGGCTCATCAAGCCAATAGACCCCAAGCATTTATTTTTCACAATTTGGGCGGCCACACAAACCTATGCCGACTTTTCTACCCAAATTCAATTATTGCTGGATAAGCCAAGTCTCACCCAAGAAGACTTCGACGATGCCACCCAATTTTTATGTCAGTTTGTCCTCAGTGCGTTAGGCATTAAGCCGTAGCGCACTGCTATTGTGCATCCAAAATTTTTTTAACGGTATTTTCCTTAGATTTTCTCCGATCTAAGGGAGAGAATCCCTCCTCTCGTTCCACACCCTCGAAAAACCACCTTAACATGTTGTTTTGTATGATTAATGTAGCAACATATATCATTCATTAAATCGCCCAGGCAGATTAAAAAACACCCAGCCTGCTCTATTTCGAGCCACGCCACGCACCAAAAAAACCATCAAATAATCTCTTTACCATTTGGTAAAACTCATGCTAAAGATTAAAAAAAGAACAGTATAAAGCGCAATCAAGCGTGCGTGCAGGAACAGTAGGAGAGCCATCATATGCTATCGCGAAAAGACGCTATCGCCCTGGCAAACTGCGATAAAGAAGAACTTGAACACCTTTGTAGCGAAGCCGCTAAGGTGCGCGATACCTATTGGCCAAATACTCTCACCTATTCCCGTAAGGTATTTATTCCACTCACCAATATGTGCCGTGATACCTGCGGCTACTGTACATTCGTGAAACACCCTGACTCTGGGCAAGGCAACATTTTAAGTCGAGATAGGGTTTTATCGGATGTGCTAAAAGGCCAACAACAAGGCTGTAAAGAAGCCCTTTTCAGCCTGGGCGAAAAGCCAGAAAAGCGTTACGCCTACGCCCGTGACTGGTTAGCCACTTTGGGACACACCAGTATGGTGAACTACCTCACCGAAGTGTGTGAAATGGTATTGGACAAAAGCTTGATGATACCTCATGTCAATGCGGGCACCCTCACCTTTGAGGAAGTAAAACAACTTAAGCCGGTAAGTGGCAGTATGGGCATGATGCTGGAATGTACCAGCGCTCGGCTCATGAAAAAGGGTCAGCCCCATCACGCCTGCCCAGATAAAGCCCCCGGCGTACGTATTCAAACCTTGGAAAACGCAGGCAAGCTAGACGTACCTTTTACCACGGGCATTCTCATTGGCATTGGTGAAACATGGGAAGAGCGTATCGATAGCTTGCTGGCCATTAATGCTTTGCATGCCCAGTACGGCCATATTCAAGAGGTGATTGTTCAGAACTTTCGCGCTAAAGCTGGCACCGCCATGGCCAATGCCCCAGAACCAACACTGGACGATATGCGTTTAACCTTGGCCGCCGCGCGGCTCATTTTACACCCAGATATTTCGCTGCAAGCACCGCCAAATTTAGAACAAGAGTACACGGCCTATATCAGTGCTGGCATTAACGATTGGGGCGGCATTTCTCCATTGACGAAAGACTTTATCAACCCAGAGCGAGCCTGGCCGCAAATAGCGACCCTTGCCGGTGCATGCGAAAACGCGGGCTATCAATTGCAAGAGCGCCTAACGGTATACCCCAAATATCTAAGGTCGGCAGAACGCTATTTAGCCACGAATGTTCATGCAGCCATGCCGGCATCTCGCGCTGACGGCCTTGCCGTTGAGCAATGTTTATCTCCAAATTCAGTCACGCGTACGCAAGGAGTTGCCCATGCTTAATACTTCCCCCTCAAGTCAACTGCCTTTGCCTTTCAGCCCAACATCAATAGAAAAAAAGTTGGCGAAAATACCTTTGCCTTTAGCCGGTATTTTACAGCGTGCGTTAGAAGGCAATGTACCTAATGAAGATGAAATTGAAGCCTTATTTCATGCACAAGGCACCGAGGTTGACGCCTTGCTGCATACCGCAGACCTAGTGCGCGAGGCACGATGCGGTAACACCGCAACCTTTGTGATTACGCGAAATATTAATTTTACCAATGTGTGTCACATGGGCTGCCAATTCTGTAATTTTGGGGTTAATAAAAACGCCGAAAACGCCGAGTTTTTAAACACGGAAAAAGTAGCAGAGCGCGCACAAGAAGCGCAGGGCCGAGGCGCGACGGAAGTGTGCATTCAAGGCGGTTTACATCCAGATATGCCCGCATCTTATTACGGTGAACTGCTCGACACAGTAACGGCGCAGGTGCCCGGCATCCATATTCACGCCTTTTCACCTTTTGAAATTTGGTACGGCGCACGAAAAGGGCGTACAGCCTATCGGGACTTTTTGGCTGACTTAAAAGCGCGGGGACTCGCCAGCATGCCAGGCACCGCAGCGGAAATTCTGGATACGCAAGTTCGACGTCAGCTAACCAAAAACAAGTTAAGTACCGAAAACTGGGTAGAGATAATTGAAACTGCCCATTCACTGAATATTCCCACCACGTCAACCATTATGTATGGGCATATCGATGGCCCTAAACACTGGGCCGCTCACTTAACCTTACTGCGAGATATACAAGGGCGAACGGGGGGATTTACCGAGTTTGTCCCCTTAGGTTTTATTCACGCAGATAGCCCTTTGTACACGCAAAACCCAGATAAAGTACGTACCGGCCCCACCCGCGACGAGCATTTTAAAATGCACGCCATTGCCCGAATTGCGCTGCAGGGGTATATCGACAATATCCAAGCTTCATGGGTGAAAATGGGCCCTGATATGGCCTCGCAAGTATTACGGGCTGGGGCTAACGATCTCGGCGGCACCTTGATGAATGAAAGTATTTCTCGGGCGGCAGGTGCTCGTCATGGTCAGGAGATAGTGCCTAGAGACATGGTGAATTTTATTCAGCACGCAGGGTTACAGGCCGCTCAACGCAATACCCTGTATCAGCAACTTGCTCACTATGGCCGCACAAGCAAGCCAGAACCACAGCTGTCACTTATCGACTATCAACGCTCTGTGCAGGTAAGCGCCGCGTATTCCTCGCCTCAATCTATTCCTGTAAAGGTAAGCGCATGAACACCCCAAAAAATATCGTACTTCTTGCTGGCGGCGTCGGTGGCGCAAAGGCCGCAAAGGGCTTGTACCACTCTACCTACAAAGAGGCCCTGACGGTTATTGGCAACGTGGGAGATGACGACAACTTTCATAACCTCTGGGTGTCTCCCGATTTAGATACTTTAGTGTATACCTTAGCGAACGACGTGAACCCCGTTACCGGCTGGGGCATTAACAATGACAGCTGCAGAATCCTCACACGGCTAGCGCAATTTGGCAGCGACACTTGGATGCATTTAGGTGACTTAGATATTGCTACCCATATTTTTCGCAGTGAATTAAGGGCCAAAGGCGAGTCTATGACCGCCATTACTCAGAAAATTCGCCAGCGCTTAGGGGTGACCGTACCTGTGCTACCCATTACCAACGACACCGTGCAAACCCGCTTAAACACCGACGACGGTTGGGTAGATTTTCAAACCTACTTTGTTCACCGACGTTGCGAGCCGCATGTGACTGGCATTACCTATAAAGGGGCAGAAACAGCTTACGCCAGCCAAGAAGTATTAACCGCCATTGCTCACGCTGACATTATTGTGTTTGCGCCAAGTAACCCACTATTAAGCATTGCGCCTATGTTAGCGGTGAATGAAGTAAAGGACGCGATTGACCAAAGCACGGCCGTTAAAGTGGCCATATCGCCGCTAATTAATGGCAAAGCCGTGAAAGGCCCAGCAGAGAAACTGTTACAGCAAATGCAATTTCCTCCAGGCAATACGGGCATTGCTGAGTTTTATCAAGACATTGCCGATTTGCTCATTATCGATAGCAGTGACAGTGCCGATGAACAAGCCATAGAATCATTTGGACTGGCTACCCATGCTACTTCAACGTTGATGAAATCAGACAGCGACAAAACGCGGCTAATGGAAGAAGTTATTCAGGTTTCCCTTAAACGGGAGGAGGTCTGTTATGCCTGATTTATGCGTTGTTATCCCTATGAAAGACCCCGTGTTCAGTAAGCAGCGTTTATCGCCCTTCTTACCCAGTGCTTTACGGAAAGCCTTAGCAGTAAAGTTGTTTAAGCGCACACTTAAAACACTCAACGGTACATTTCCGCATTGGCAAAAATTAGTGGTAACGCCTTCGCTGTACATTGCGGATATTGCCAGTAGTTTAGGGTGCGCCGTGGTATTTGAAGAAAAAGGCAGTGATTTAAATCAAGCCCTTACGCAAGCTACCCAATGGTCTATCGCGAAAGGATTCCAGCGCCAACTCATATTACCTGCCGACATTGCCAAGCTTGAACGCAGCGAGTTAGATGCATTGGTTGCCTTATCGCAATCGGGCACCCCGGTAGTGATTGCCAGTTCACACGATGGCGGCACCAATGCCTTGTGTACCAGCCCACCCAATGCCATTCGCTATCAGTTTGGTGAGCAATCGTCGCTGGCTCACCAACAAGCGGCCATACACGCTGGGCACTCGCATATCACGGTGCAGCCTGTGCATTTAAGCCAAGACATCGACCAACCTAGCGACCTTCATCACATTAACGATGTGATGAACTCACTGATAGCCTAGGGCGCAATTATGCCATCACTGACCATCACAACCATTGCAGGTATTCCTTACATTCGAAAGGGCGATGATTTGGCCGCTATCATCATTGAGGGGCTTACTCACCAGGGGCAAAAACTGGATGACGGTGACATTTTAGTGATTGCACAAAAGGTGGTGTCGAAGGCGGAGGGCGCCTGCGTTCACATTGACGAGGTTACCGCCAGCGACCAAGCCATTCAACTGGCCAAAAAAGTCAACAAAGACCCGCGTAAAGTCGAAGTAATTTTATCTGAGTCGAAACGACTGGTTAAGGTACACAAACACCCGAATGCCAATGAAGGCATCATTATTACCGAGCATAACCTTGGCCACATTAGCGCCAATGCCGCGGTAGATGAATCCAATACCGACACACCCGGCGAACTTATTTTACTGCCCAAAGATCCTGACGCCAGTGCTAAACGCATAGCAAGCGCGTTGTCACATCATTATCAGTGTCGAATTGGCATAGTCATTAGCGATACCTTTGGCCGGCCATGGCGACTAGGGCAAACCAACGTCGCTATCGGGCTTGCCAATATTCCCGCCCTAAATTTATTAGAGGGGGAATTAGATGCTTACGGACGGCCCCTGAAAGTGACCGCTCCCGCCCTGGCCGACGAGCTCGCCGGTGCATCTGGACTGCTGATGAGCAAACAGGGCAAATGCCCCGTCATTCTATTTAAAGGATTGGAGTGGGCGTGTCAGCCTGACAGCCAAGCTTCAGATTTATTAAGACCCACGAAAGAGGATTTATTCGCATGACCGTTGCAATTTTAGGGGGCACCGGCCCTCAAGGTTCAGGCTTAGCAAAACGCTTTGCATTAGCCGGGCTAGATGTTGTTCTTGGTTCAAGAGACGGAGAAAAGGCCGCACAAAAAGCTGCCGAGCTACAAGCAGCCGTACCTGAAGCTAAAGGCAAAATTACAGGGGCAGATACCATTTCAGCAGCCTCAAAAGCCACTGAATTTGTCATTCTTTCCGTGCCTTGGGCTGCTCATCACGCCACGCTAGATGCAATTCGCCCCTTGTTAAGAGACAAAATTCTTATCGACATTGTGGTGCCCCTGGCTGAAAACAATCCAAAAGCGGTAGTAATGCCGCCAGAAGGATCCGCCACAGAATCGGCACAAGCTTTACTGGGTGACGACTACGCCGTAGTGGGCGCACTTCACAATGTATCGGCCGTCACGTTAAACAAATTGGATGAAAAAATTAATTGCGATGTGTTGGTTTGCGGTAATCAGTTAGACGCGAAAAACAAGGTGATTGGCCTACTCGAAAACCTTGGCGTGCAAAGCTATAACGCGGGGCTTGCCGACAGCGCACGGTGTATAGAGGCCATTACCCCTATTTTGATTCGCTTAAATATTTCTAAGTCGGTGCCTTTTACTCATGCCGGCATTCGTATTTGGGCACCCAATCACTAGTGCTTAAAGCAACTTCGCGCTGTTAATCAACAGCGTCAAAACAACTAAAAATTGAAAAGCTCAACAGGTTTAGAAGGAAACTACAATGGAATTTGGCATTACGTTTAAAGGCTTTGTTAGCCCAGATCGCGCACGTAAATTGGTTAAAATGGCAGAAGAGGCAGGGTTTGATTATTGCTGGTTTTACGATTCCCATATTTTATGGCGTGAATCGTTTGTGGCCATGGCAATGTGCATGGAACACACCACCAAGATGCGCTTTGGCCCCTGCGTCACTAACCCCAATGTACGCGACTGGTCAGTGGCGGCAAGTTTATACGGCAGCTTGGCAAAACAAAGTAATGGCCGCTTTGATATTGGCCTGGGCCGTGGTGACTCGTCAATGCGTGTCATGGGCAAAAAGCCTGCTAACCTTGCTCGCCTTACCGAATTCACACATAAAGTAAAAGCCATGGTGCGCGGTGAAGAGGTGATGTACGGGGAATGCGAGAAGCCAGTTAAATTCCCTTGGGCAGACGGCTACGAATTACCTGTTTGGGTAGCCGCGTATGGCCCTAAAGCGCTTGCTGTCGCCGGCGAACATGGCGATGGCGTAATATTACAAATTGGTGACCCAGACCTTGTACAGTGGTTTCAACAACAGTGCCAAACCGCCGGGGATAAAGTTGACCGCGATATGAGCAACTTCAAAGTACAGGCTGCGGCACCGGCCTATTTTGGGGATATGGAAACCTGCATTGAAAAAACCAAATGGTTCCCAGCCATGGTAGGTAACCATGTTGCCGATATCGTTGAAAAATATGGTAGCGACTCAGGCTTAGTTCCTAAAAGTCTCACCGATTACATCGAGCAACGCCGTGGGTACGACTATTCCAAACATGGGCAAAGCGACAACCCTTACCTCGACTTTATTACCGAAGACATTGTTAAAAGCTTCTGTGTATTAGGCGAAGCGGAGGATCATATCTCGAAAATTCAAGCCCTCAAAAATGCGGGGACTACTCAGTTTAATATATACCTAGATAACGGCGACGAAGAAAACATCATTACTCGCTACGGTAACGAAGTTATTCCTGCGTTTCGCTAACCTTCGATAGGCCATATTAAAACCGCTAATTAAGGCGCATTTTTGCGCCTTAATGGCATTCACACGTCCACACATTTCTCTTCTCCCCCCTTGCTGATTTGCCTTGCTGCCTACGCGCTCGCCCACAAAGGGAGCAGCCTTCATTCCATTTACCTCGCGGTAATCACGCAAACCCAATGTTAACAAAAAGTTAATTTACGCACGTAAGCCGTATTAAGTTTCATAAATATGAAACATCACTTCGACACAAGAATATTTACCCATTGGTAAAACACCTTTAGTTTCAATAGAACAAAAGTTAAACAAACTAACACTACAAACCTCTCCTCAGCAGTCAGTGAGAAAAAAACAATAAAGGGAACACACAATGACCAAGTACCACGAAAAACCAAAGCATAAAATGAGTAAAACCCTTTGTGCGGCGGCAATAGGGTTGGCGCTTCACTCTTCGTACACACTGGCAGCCGATTCGGTTGTGCTTGAAAAAATCACCGTGACGTCACAAAAGCGCGAACAATACATTAACGACGTCAGTATTGCCGTTACCGCATTTAGCGGTGAGCAAATGGACGCGTTGGGATTTGAAAGCAGCACCGACTTAATCGCCTTTACCCCAGGGGTATCGCTTGCGGGTGATATTGGCGGTCAGCGTGCCATTTTTAACATACGTGGTGTGGTGCAAAACGACTATGCAGATATCGCCGAAGCGCCAGTGGCGGTGTATGTGGATGGCGGCTACCTAGCCAGTACTCAGGCACAAACCTTTGGTTTGTTCGACATTAGCCGAGTTGAAATACTAAAGGGCCCACAAGGCACCCTGTTTGGGCGTAACGCAACAGGCGGCATGGTTAACACCATAACTGCAAAACCAACAGAAGAAACGGAAGGTTACGCTGAGGTAACGTTCGCCAGTTTTGAGCAAAAACGTTTTGAAGGCGCATTTTCTGGCTCGCTCAACGAAAATGTGACTGGCCGTATCTCTGTGATGGCCAATAAAATGGGCAATATCCTTGAAAATATTTATGAAGACGGCGCTGAACCCGACACCCGAGCAGGCACAGAAGGTGGCGGCGAAGACGGCTACAATGACGATACCAAAGCCGTTCGTGGTCAACTTAATTTCGATTTAGGAAATAACGCCAATCTGCTTTTAAGTGCCAATTGGGCCGACTCCACAAAAAGTGAAGGCCCGTATCAGGTGATTAATACCACAGAAGTGAAAGACGCGGCTGGCAACGTGGTTGACGTTATTTATGCGGCCGATGACCCGCTAGGTTGTGACGCCATACAAGCCGGCGTTTGTGTAGACGGTAATTTTAATGGCGACCCTTACCGTCCAGTGCAAGGGGGCGACTTTAACGGTAATATCGACCCAGATGGCAGCGGTGAATTAGTTAATAAAGACTTTGCTTTTGACGATCAAAACAAAATTGAATCAAAAGGGTTAGCCGCCACCTACGACTACGAGTTTGATGCATTTACCTTCACCTCAGTGACAGATTGGAAAAACTTTACCCGCGTAATAGGGCTAGATTCGGACCAAACCGCTTCTCCTGAACTGATATTCCAATCCGACGGTGACATTACCCAGTTTAGTGAAGAACTTCGCTTAAATGGCAGCACCATGAACATGAAATGGGTAGCGGGGTTTTATTACCTAAACATTGATACCGAGTACCTACAAGGCTTGGCGGCAAGCCCAACCGGGGGCTACTTAGCGGGCGAAGAGCAAAACACGCTGGCCGATATCGCTACAGATTCATACTCGGTATTTGGCCAAATAGATTACGATTTGGACGACGACCTGGTGCTAGTAGCAGGCCTGCGATTAGTGCAAGAAAACAAGTCACTCGACGGCCAGCTTGTTCAAAATGCCAACCTGGACGACCGGGTTATTGAAGTGGATGACACTGCCACTCCCTTGGTTGACGTTGCCTTAGAAAACGACAAATTTATGTGGTCGGCTAAACTGCAACTCGATTACAAGCCAAATGAAGATACCTTGTTGTATGCCGGTGTGAACCGAGGCGTAAAAGCTGGCAACTTTAATGCGCCATTAGGCGGTGCGTTTAGTACTTACGACCCCGAAGTTCTGCTGGCCTACGAAGCAGGTGCCAAGTTGACCTTGATGGACGGTAAAGCACAGGTTAACAGTAGCGTGTTTTACTATGATTACGAAGATTACCAATCGTTTTCTTGGGTGAACAATGCTGGCGTTGTATTTAACGAACAGGCGCACTTCACAGGAGCGGAAGTAGAAATACTACTCAACCCCGTTGATGCATTAGATATTATGTTAGGCGCTTCTTATACCGATGCGGTGGTGGAAGACTTAGAAGTGGCATCTGGTATCTTCGTAGATACTACACCGCCTTACACGCCAGAATGGCAAGGTTCGGCACTCATTCGCTACACTTGGTCACTAGATAGCGGCTCAATTGCAGCACAAGCCAGTGGCTCTTACCAGTCAGAATCATTCCATAATGCGCGAAACTTTACCGCCCATACGATTGAAAGCCACTTCAAAGCAGATGCGCGGGTTACGTGGGAAGATACGCAAGGATTATGGAGCGTGGCGGCTTATGTGAATAACCTTACAGATTCTGATCATGAAATTATTGGTTTCGATGTATCAGGTTTCTACGGTACAACCCAAATGTCTTACGCCAAACCACGTACTTACGGCATTACAGTTAGACGTAATTTTTAAGGTGTGATATTCATCTAAAGCAGAATTCATAATTTAAACCATTGCCAATGGGTTGATTATGGATATATAGTAAAAAACAGTTACTTGTCGGAGTGCTTCACTGGAACCCCAGTAAGCTGAGACCGCGAAAGCGGGATCCGTTGAACCTGATCAGGCTAATACCTGCGAAGGGAACAAGAAAATAGGCTCTGCCATTTACGTATGCTTGTGTCCATTTTTGCACTAGCGCTACCGTAAAATGGCGGTTTATCACATAGGTTTCTTCAACACCTTAACGTGATATGCCCTATTCTCCTTCACTCCTGACAAGCATTTTTAAACCTAAAACATTAAGGCCAAAATGCTATGTCGACACGACGCGAACAGCGCCAGCAAGCGCAACAATTTATTAATGAACTCGCCGGAGAGGCGTACCCAAATTCTACCCGCCACTACCAAGTGGGCTCTTCAGATGACATCAAAGTAGCCATGCGACTGATTCATCAGCACGACAGTTTGGTAGGCGGAACAGAAGAAAACCCCTTATTTGAACCCAACCCGCCCATTCCGGTTTACGATACGTCAGGCCCTTATGGCGACCCGCAAAGCGCCATTGATGTTCACAAGGGTTTAGCGCCTCTGCGTAAAAATTGGATCGACAGCCGAGACGACACTGTCGAGCTTAGCGGCGTGACCTCTGCATTCGCTAAAGCGCGGGAACAAGATATTTTCACCGAAGATTTTCGCTTTGTTCGCGCGGCCAAGCCCAAAAAAGCCAAACCGGGTAAAAACGTCACTCAGCTACACTACGCTCGTCAGGGCATAATCACCCCAGAAATGGAATACATTGCTATTCGCGAAAACATGGGCAGGCAGGCCGTTCAAGATGAAGCGTTAACTCAGCAACATGGGGGCGAGAGCTTTGGCGCCAACATTCCAACCACTATAACGCCAGAATTCGTTCGACAAGAAGTGGCAGCAGGGCGAGCGATTATCCCCTGTAATATCAATCACTCTGAACTAGAACCCATGATAATTGGACGCAATTTCTTGGTGAAAATTAATGCCAATATCGGTAATTCGGCGGTGACTTCATCCATTGAAGAAGAAGTGGAAAAGCTGGTTTGGTCTACTCGCTGGGGCGCCGATACCATTATGGATTTATCCACCGGCAGAAATATTCATGAAACTCGGGAATGGTTGTTAAGAAATAGCCCAGTGCCCTTGGGGACAGTGCCCATTTATCAGGCGCTAGAAAAAGTGAACGGCGTGGCGGAAGATCTCACGTGGGAAATGTTTAAAGACACCCTTATTGAGCAAGCCGAGCAAGGCGTAGACTACTTTACCATTCACGCAGGCGTGTTATTAGAATACGTCCCTCTTACCGCAAAGCGGGTGACAGGCATTGTTTCTCGAGGGGGGTCTATTATGGCCAAGTGGTGCTTAAGTCACCATAAACAAAGCTTCTTGTACGAACACTTCAGGGACATCTGCCAAATTTGTGCACAATACGATGTTGCCCTGTCTCTAGGCGATGGCCTACGCCCAGGCAGTGTGGCTGATGCAAACGACGAGGCGCAATTTTCAGAACTACGTACCCTTGGGGCGTTAACCAAAATTGCTTGGGAATACGATGTTCAAGTCATGATTGAAGGCCCAGGTCATGTGCCTATGCACATGATAAAAGCCAATATGGAAGAGCAGCTTGCACATTGTCATGAAGCGCCCTTTTATACCCTAGGCCCATTAACTACAGACATTGCACCAGGCTACGATCACTTCACTTCTGGCATAGGTGCCGCCATGATTGGTTGGTATGGCTGCGCCATGTTGTGCTACGTAACGCCAAAAGAGCATTTGGGGCTTCCTAACAAAGAAGACGTTAAGCAGGGGTTGATTACCTATAAAATTGCCGCCCATGCTGCTGATTTAGCCAAAGGCCACCCAGGCGCGCAAATTCGAGACAACGCCATGTCGAAAGCGCGGTTTGAATTTAGATGGGAAGACCAGTTTAACCTTGCCCTTGACCCACATACTGCCCGCGCCTATCACGACGAAACCCTACCACAGGCTTCTGGGAAAGTGGCTCACTTTTGCTCTATGTGTGGCCCTAAATTTTGCAGCATGAAAATTTCTCAAGAAGTACGCGATGTTGCCAAACAAGCAGAACAAGACAAAGCACAAGGCATGAAAGAGATGGCTGATGCCTTTAATCAAACTGGCGCACAGCTATACCACAGTGCTGACAGTAAAGTGGAGATGCCATGACCCAGCCCGTAATTTGGTGCATTGGCGGTATTGATTCTAGTGGGGGCGCGGGTGTCACCCGCGACGCCCTCACACTGGCAGACTTACACCTGCATGCCTGCGTAATCACCACGCAAATTACCGTGCAATCGAATACCCGCATGTTGGACAGTCACATTGTTAGCCCTTCTGTCATCAACGAACAATGGCTTTTACTTGAAAATGAGCTGCCTCCCCGCGCCATCAAAATAAGCGCCATTGCCAATGACGAGCAAGCGCTAGTGCTGTGCGCGCGCATAGACAGCTTAAATAAGCCTAAACCATTCATTGTATGGGACCCCGTTCTGTGCTCAACATCAGGCGGAAAGCTTACCCAGCTTTCTACCCCCGTGGTACAACTGCTTTTAAAGGTGGTTGATGTTGTCACCCCCAATATCGACGAATTATCAGCATTAACTGGTATGCCCATAAGTGACAACCAAAGCAAGCGAGACGCTATAGCGGCTCTATTAGCGTTAGGTGCAAACGCTGTGCTCGCTAAAGGCGGCCACGCCACATGGCAGAGCGACGCCATAGACACCTTCAAAACCAACACCATAGAATATGAATTTAGCCAGCCACGGGCGCACCAATCCGCCCCTTCCGAGGTGAGTCGGCTGCGTGGAACCGGTTGCATGCAAGCGTCTGCTCTTGCGGCCTTTATTGTGAAAGGCTACGCCATTGACGATGCCCTAACTCTCGCTAATGCTTATGTTATGCAAGTGCGCACAGCCTTACGTGACCATGGCCTTAGTAATGAAGCCACGCTAGACTCAGCAAGGTCAGACGCTTATTTCGCCAAGCCCGTGGGGTTTCCTGCCCAACAATCTGCCTTTCCTCAGGTGTTTTTTGCCCCTAACGACCCCGTAAAATGGCAAGACAACACTGGGTTTGCGCCACTTAGCGAAACAAACTTGGGTATTTACCCGGTAGTAGACCACGTTGACTGGATAGCCAAGCTGTTACCCACGGGCGTGCGTATTATTCAATTGCGTATAAAACTTAGCCCCGAGAAAAAAAACCTCGATCAGCATATGGCGAATATTTCGCAGCAAATTAAGGCTGCCGTCGCCCTTACCAAAGGCACAAAGTGCCAGCTATTCATCAACGATTTTTGGCAACTGGCTATAAAGCATGGAGCGTACGGCGTGCACTTAGGGCAAGAAGATTTAGCCACCGCCGATTTGCAGGCCATTAAAACGGCCGGGTTGCGGTTAGGGGTGTCGACTCACGGCTTTGCCGAACTGCAGCGGGTAAAAATGCTAAAGCCGTCGTACATTGCTTTGGGTCATATTTTCCCCACCGCCACCAAAGATATGCCCTCTCAACCCCAAGGCATAACACGGCTACAACAATACTTGGACTTATATGATGACATTCCTACCGTGGCCATTGGCGGGATTAATTTATCTCGGGTAAACGCCGTGGCGAATACCGGCGTTAACAGCATTGCTGTGGTCACAGCCATTACGCAGGCTGACAACCCTATTGCCAGTTTTCATGCACTGGCTGAGGAGGCGGGCTTTGTTAAGTAGAGAAGACATTGCTCGCTATAGCAGGCAATTGCTTTTGTCTGAAATAAACGAAGAAGGCCAGCAAAATTTGGCTGATGCCCACGTAGTGATAATTGGCCTTGGCGGCTTAGGCTGCTTAGCGGCGCACTATCTCGTCGGGGCTGGAGTCGGCTCACAAGCGGGCAGCATTACCTTAGTGGACGGAGACACAGTAGAAATAAGCAATTTGCAGCGCCAGATTGCCTACAACGAAATGCATTTGGGCGAGTTAAAGGCCAACGCTCTACAGGGCGAACTAAGCAAAGTTAATGCTGCCGTGAACCTAAACGTAAAATGCCTGTTTGCCGACAGTAAAAACCTAGCGGCTATGATGGCGCAGGCCACCTGTGTGCTAGATTGCACCGACAACATCATGACCCGAAAGCAGATTAATGCCGCATGCGTAAAAAACCATGTGCCCCTGTTTATTGCGGCAGCCAGCGGCTGCTCGTGGCAAGCCATTAATATTGCTGGCAAGCCCCAAAACAGCGGTTGCTACGCCTGCTTAGTTGAGCAAATGTCGATACCAGAAACCTGCATGACTAAAGGTATTTTAGGCCCTGTGGTTGGCATGGCCGCGTGCCATCAAGCCACCCAAGTGCTGATGTATTTAGCCAACGCCCAAAACCCCAACATTCAATGGGGAAAATACCTCGTCAGTGACGCCGTTCAGGCCACCATGCAGAGTTTTCACCTTCCTCCATCACCCCAATGCGAGATATGCCAATGACACAAATTACCGTCAACGTTAACCAGCAACCTCAACATTGTGTGTCGCCCATTTCTATTGCTGAACTTTTGGCCCTCAAGCAGCTGGAAAAGAAGGGCACGGCAGTCGCTCGTAACAACAATATTGTGAGTAAATCTCAGTGGTCGGCCACCTATTTAAACCATGGTGACACGCTGGATATTTTCACCCTTGTAGCAGGAGGTTAAGATGCTAACGTTAGCAAATCAGGTATTTTCGTCACGCCTGTTAACCGGTTCGGGCAAATTCAGCCGCCCAGAAGTGATGAAAGAAAGCATTGCGCAAAGCGGCAGCGCTATGGTTACACTGGCCATGAAGCGGCTGACAGAAAGCACTGAACATGACGAGACACTTTCTCAATTACAAACGCTCAATGTCACCTTATTGCCCAATACCTCAGGGGCAAAAAATGCAGACGAAGCAGTATTTGCCGCAGAGCTAGCCTACGAATCATTAGGCAGCCCGTGGGTAAAACTAGAAATTCACCCGGATCAGCGCTACTTACTGCCTGATCCCATTGAAACCTTACTTGCCGCCGAGCGATTGGTGAAAAAAGGCTTCCACGTTCTGCCCTATTGCGGCGCTGACCCCGTGCTGTGTAAACGACTAGAGGAAGTTGGCTGTGCTGCAGTTATGCCGTTGGGCGCGCCCATTGGCAGTAACCAAGGGCTTCAAACAGCGCCATTTTTACGCATTATTGTAGAGCAAGCCAATGTCCCCGTTATTGTAGACGCCGGCATAGGTAAGCCAAGTGAGGCCATGGCAGCCATGGAGATGGGCGTTGACGCCGTTCTGGTGAATACCGCCATTGCCACCGCACATAACCCCCCGGCTATGGCTCGTGCGTTTGCCAGCGCAGTTGAAACAGGGCGCAATGCCTACGAAGCCGGATTGGGAAAAACCTACTCTAACGCCCAAGCTTCAAGCCCCCTAACCGCTTTTTTGGAGCCATCTTAATGGGCGTAGCACAAGCATTATTAAAAGAGGACTTGTCTCATATTGCGCTTCAATTGCACAGCAAAACCGCTCACGATGTAGAGCGCGCAATGGCAAGCCACTCACGAACCCTCGATGACTTCATGGCGCTGGTTTCGCCTGCGGCCGCCCCTTATTTAGAGGAAATGGCGGCCCAGTCTCAACAGTTAACGCGGCATCGCTTTGGGAATACCATGCAGCTTTTTGTGCCCCTGTATTTGTCGAATTTGTGTGCCAACGAATGTAGCTATTGTGGTTTTACCATGAGCAACAAAATTAAGCGCACAACGTTAAGCCTTGCTGAAACACAACAAGAGATTCAAGCCATAAAAGGCATGGGGTTTAGCCAACTGCTATTGGTCACCGGCGAACACGAAACGAAAGTGGGCATGCCCTATTTTGAACAAACGCTGCAGGCCATACGCGCTGAAATAAGCTATTTAATGATGGAAGTGCAACCATTAAAGCAGTCTGATTATCAGCGTCTGAAATGCTTAGGGCTAGATGCTGTCTTGGTTTATCAAGAAACCTACTCACCGCAGCACTATGCACGCTACCATACTCGCGGCAAGAAACAGGACTTTTTATGGCGCTTAGAAGCCACTGATCGTATAGGTCGAGCCGGCATTGATAAAATTGGAATAGGTGCATTATTGGGGTTGGGCGACTGGCGCGTAGACAGTGTAATGACAGCGCTGCATGGCCAACTCTTGCAACAGCATTACTGGCGTAGTCGCGTGTCTATTTCGTTTCCTCGGCTTCGCCAATGCGAAGGCAATAGCCATAATACTCAAGCCAGTCAATCCACCTTACCCAATGAAAAGCAGTTATTGCAGCTTATTTGCGCTCACCGACTATTTAACCCACACGTAGAGTTGTCTCTATCTACCCGTGAGTCGGCAGCATTTAGAGATGGAGCCATGACGCTAGGTGTTACCTCCATGTCGGCTGCCTCGCAAACCCAACCCGGAGGCTATACCCAACCTTCAACCGCACTCAATCAGTTCGACATTGACGATAGCAGGCCCGTAAGTATGGTGGTGTCAGCTATTCAACAACAAGGCCTAGAGCCCGTATGGAAAGACTGGATGCCCTTCACTGCCGGTTAAAAACAGCCCCGTATATTCCTGTCCCTGGACCGCCAAAAGTGCCCGTTATTGACACCCAGGGCAACCTGATTAACGGGCTAATATCGCATTACATTTTCTAATACTAAATTAGAGAAAATTTATTTTGCTTTAAACCTTAAGCAGCCGTACAATCCGCGCAAAATTTAGCCAGCAGAGACGATGAAATAACGCCGACTTTGCTGGCGTTTATCTTATGATATTCACTTCTACAATATCGGTTAAGGAACTGCGTTGGATACCATTGAATTTATCCAAATTCGAAAATTCATTGTTAAGCTTGGCAAAATGCTGCACAAATACGGTACGCCTGCGTTTCGGCTAGAGGCCTACCTCACTGAAATTGCCACTTATCTTGGGGTACATGCCTCCTTCATATCTACGCCAACCTCGTTAACGATTGTTATCTGGAGCGACAAGCACGAAGATGAATACAACCATGCTGCGCGCTTGATGCCTGGTGAACTAGACATGAATGCTTTGTCTCTTACCGACGAGTTGGCCAGCTTGGTACTTAAAGGCGAACTCTCCCTTAGCGAAGCTAATGATAAATTAGATGAAATTGACGCCATGGGCAGCTTATATGGCAAGCTGCCTACCGGTATTGCCTACGGTATGGCAACAGGGGCATTTGCCATGTTGATGGGGGCGAGTTGGTCGGAAATTGGCTGGTCTAGCGCATTTGGCCTACTGGCCTATGTTTGGACGTTATGGTCTCAGCGCTCAAAGCGTATTAATTTAATGCTTGAGCCTATGACCGCGTTTATTGCCGGGCTACTGGCCTGTGCAATTGGAAGCTATGTAGACCCGGGAATTAATATCCCCTTGGTGGTACTGTCTTCAGTGATTGTGTTTGTACCCGGCCTTGCCCTAACGATGGGGTTAGCGGAGTTGTCTTCTCGCAACATGGTATCGGGTACCGCTCGCACGATGGACGCAGTCATGCAGCTGTTTAAACTTTACTTTGGTGCGTTTCTAGGGGTAACTGCAGGGTTTAGTGTGTTTGGCGAAAACATATATACCCCTGCGGAATCTTTACCTTACTGGGCTACGTGGCTATCGGTACTGCTGCTGTGTATTGCACTTGTTGCCATATTTAGAACTCGGGTAAAGCATATTCCTTGGGCGTTAGCGGCAGCATTTATTGCCTACAGCGCCACGGCCTGGAGTGCAGATTATATGAGCCAAGGTTTAGGGGCTTTCGTGGGCGCATTCGCTCTTGGCTTATTTGCTAATGCATTTACGCGCATTGCGAATCAGCCGGCCACTATTGTGGCCATGCACGGGCTTATTGTGTTAGTACCGGGGTCGAAAACCTACATTGGTTTAAATTCTTTTATGACCGGGCAAGACTTTGTACAGGCCGATCACCTAGGGCAGGAAGTGTTTCTGATTTTTATGTCGCTAGTGGCTGGGCTCATTTTTGCCAACGTTATTATGCCCACAAAAAAGGCGCTGTAATTCGCGCCTTTTGCTCTGATGCTGCTCACCGAGCCTCGCTTATTTAAGCAGCTTAATTAACGCTCGCCCTAGCCGTGCGTTTAAGGCGCCCGCAGCGATGGCTTCGGCAGAGTTTTCCATAAACTTAGCCGACAAACTGCCGCCAATTTGATTGGCCACTTCATCGGTAGCTAAATCGAATACCCCCTGAGCTGCAATGTTTTGCGCCAGTACTTTTAGCAGCTTCCAGTTGCCTGCCGTACTCGGGCGTAACCCATAAACGCGTGCCATGCGTCTTATAGTACGAAAGCTTATCCACACCACAGCAAAGGTTTGAATAAGGTTGTTTGGGCTAATAAATGCAAGGCTACCCGCCGTAATCGACTCTTTGTTGAGTACCTTATGGGCCTTTTCTTGTACCGGCGCAAGCACAGTATCTTCGTATAGCCCAAGCAATTCCGCTGCGCTCATGTCGTCTTGCACCGTTTGCTGATAGCGCATAAAACACTGGGCGGCATAAGACCCTCTGGAAAAGCGCTTTCCATGTTCATTCAACACACCATTTACCTGTTTCACGCGCATCTCGCTGCGTTTTAGTGGGTCGCGCTTTTCTTGCAACAAGGTACGTATATTCTGAGCATCATTCATGGCGGTATTCACTTGTTTATACCCCCGCCACTCTCTTAAGCTTAAATAACTAAAACTCACCACAAAGCCCGCCAGTAACACACCTAAAACCCCCGTGCCAATGGGGTGTTCCGCCATATTGGCAGATAACGTGGTGTAGGCATCAAAAACAAAGAAACCCAATACTGAAAGTACGCCGAACACCAATGTTGTTACGCCAAAAGAAATACCTTCTTTTTCCACGTCAACCTGCCATGCATCTTGCTCTACTTGCACGGGCAGTTTTGTTTCAGGTGGCTGAATGTCGAGGGTTTGCGTTGTCACCTTAGAACGGTAGCGTGTAGAGGTGGTTGTGGGCGCCTTTTCATCATCGGCAGATGACGCTGACTTATCCATCATTATTCTCCTTTGCCCAGTAAAAATTGAAGCAAACGATCGACACCTTTGCCTGCCAGTATTCTGGCTTTGTAATCGTTTGGTACTTGTGCAGAAGGAACAGGGAAATGAGCCCCTTCCTCCATGTCTTTTAAGGTAGCAGGAATAGGCTCAAAGCTTGACTCCACGTAGCGACCATTGCTGTCTGTGTAGCGTATTGCTTGCGCGGAACTTCCCTCATCGGTTATTTGCATGGCTGACACCAAAAAGTGTTCAAACTCAATGGGTTTATCCTTAAACTTGGCTCGCGCACCTTCACTAACCTGATGTAGCAAATTAAGTAAATTTTCACGCTGACTGACAGGAATAAGGTCGGCTTTCGTGGCCACAAAGGCCACTTTGCCAATTTGTTCGCTCTTCAACACCTTGCGCGAGAACCAATTGCTTTGTCCGTACACAAAGGTATCGGCCAAATGGCTTAAGGTTTCTTTTAGCTGATATAAATGCTGTCGACTGTGATTTAGGCCTTCAAACAAATCCACCAAAATAATTTGTTTATCTGTTTCTTTAAAAATGGATTGCTTCAAGGGCGTTAGCCAGTTGTTTTGAAAAGCACAAAAGTGCTTGTTAAACGCCTGATACCAAGGGTGCGACACATCGCTGGTAATACTAGACGGCAAGGGCGTAAAACCAAACTCCTGCCAGTTAAAGTCGCTTGAGTCGAGTAAAAAACTGCCCGGCTGCAATAGCGATATCCCCTCGCGCTTGGCGTAAATTAAATAGTTTCTGTAGGCGTGAACCAAAGCGTGAATATTGGCGGCAGTAGGCGGCTGTTCAAAATCGAATTGATTAATCACCTGCCTCCACGTTTCTGCATAGTACTGTTGTGGGCCACTACTTAATTGCGCCCACGTAGAGTCTGACCATTGCGCATAGGTTTTGCTTAACATAGGAATGTCGGTAATCCACTCCCCTGGATAGTCAATAAACTCAAACACCACATCGGTATGAGGCAGCAGGTGTTTTTTAAACGTGGCCGTTTGCTTTAGCCTCACCACCAGCTTAAAACCATATGCTTCTTCAGTGGCTGAAGGCCACTGCCCTTGCGCTAACGCAGCCACATTTTCCTGATGAGGGAACGCTTTATACCCGTCTAATGGCTCCACCCGCATATCCAGCACTTGAGAAGGCGGTAAATAACGTAGCAAAGGCAAGCAGGCATAGCCCTCTTCACTACGGCTTTTTAGCATAGTGATTAAACTGGTGAACAGCATAGACTTACCGCTACGGCTTAACCCCGTAATCGTAAAACGGTGGGTTTCCTTGCTAAAAACGTCTGCCAATTTGTCGCCAGTTAGCGACGCAGCAGCTAAGGTTTTGTCTAACAGGGCAGCGATATTCTTCTGCATAATGGTAAGAGATATCCTTTGTTATTCTTCGATTAGCCTAGGTGGCGATCTCGCACAACGCCTGCAGCGCCACCGTTTTCTACAGTGAAGCAAGATGCAAAACCATTAAAAGGGCTTATACAAGCCGCTAACCGGTTTACCAGTATAGGTATTAATAAATGTGGTTACTTGTACGCTAAAAGCAAGGGCAGTGCCATGAAGGGATAACGAAAGACAACGTAGGGATTAATGTTCTTGGGTAAGCCCGAATAGCTTTTTCTTTATTCGGTTTTTGCTGGAATGCCAATGATTCTTTGGCTTGCGAGGTGCATTCAAAATAACATGCTCAAAGTTAATATCCCGGCGCGGGGTTGGCGGCACGTGAGCACAAAAAAATGTTTCAATATATGACTGCGCCAGCTTTTTCAAACTTTCTCGGTACTGGTTGGGGTGGCATAACGGATACGGCGGTACCAATTCTCCCTTAACCTTCACTAGCACGTCGGCAATATACGCTTGCTTAGTCGGTACATGCACCACCGATAAATCATGATCGGTATGACCTGGGGTATATAGCACCTGCCACTGGTTAAAATACGGCAGCGTGTCTTTGTCATTTAAGATGATATCCGGTGCTAAAACTGGATTATACCAAATAGGCATTTTACGCTTACCAATGCGACCGGCCACCCACCACGTTAATAGCAAGTCGATACCGTGCGCCGTTCGCCCAGCCACACCTTTGTACCAGTTAGCCGCCTTTGGATGGGCAGCCACCTTTGCGCCGGTTTTCTTGCGTAATAGCATAGCCCCACCCGCATGATCAGGGTGCATATGCGTCACCACAATAAGCTTAAGTTGCGTAAGTGGGCGCTGTAGCGTGTGAGTAATGTAATCACATACGGCATTCACATCGGCGCGGCTGCATCCATCTAAAAGCAGTAACCCATCGTCGTGCTCTGCCAAGTAAATGTGTTGAATATAGCCCGATAGCGTATGTAATCTCATAATGCACCCAAATGTTAGCAGAATGTTATACTACCAAAGTTCAGCTGGTTAGACCAGATTCCGCGAACAACTGCAACATGAGCGACTTCAACCACATTAAGCCTGGCTCTCCTTCCTGTTGGCTATGCCAATATAGGTGAGTTTCAAGGGCGGGTAACGAAAAGGGCAATGCCACAGAGGTAAGTTGGTTGCCTGAAACCGCACTGGCAATGGTGCCAGGTAAGGTAAGTATGGCATGGGTGTTGGCCACCACCTCCGCCGCCGCGCGGTAGTTTTGGCATCGCCATATAGACGGCCTATTCACCCCGAGTTGTTGCAATGCCACCTCCTCCACCGATGCCCCTTTTGCACGGTTCGACACCGTAATATGGCGCGCCGCTAAATATTGTTGCGCCGTAAGCGTGCGCACCAATGGATTCGCTTTATTCATTAGCACCCGGTAGTTGTCTTGTCGTAATAGGCAATGAGCAATAGGCGAAGACACCGCGCGACCAATATCAATGGCTAAATGAAGGTGGCGGTTGGCGAGGTCAGCAAATAGAGAGTCTCGTTGTAAGCGAGTACTTACAACCTCAACAAAAGGTGCTTCTCGCTCCAGCGTTTCTAGTAAAAGCGGCAGTACGCTGAGCTCTAACGACTCTTGCATAGCAATCACAAAACGCTGATGACTTTGTTTGGGGTCAAAATGTGAAAACTGCCCCAACGCACCACGTATTTGGCCTAAAGCATGTAAAATATCTGGGGCTAAGCGTTCGCAAGCTGCGGTAGGCAACATGCTTTGTTTTTCCCGTACAAATAGCGGGTCGCCCAACAGTTCACGAAAGCGGCGCATGGCGTGACTCACCGCCGAGGGCGTAATAAACAGCACTTCTGCCGCGCGGGTCATATTGCGCTGCAACCAAAGTGCCTCAAACACTTTCAGTAGGTTTAAGTCTAGTTTTTCAAACTGCCTGCTCTCACTCATAGCTATGCCTTCATCAGCGGTACTCTCAGTAGACGTTACCGAGTCAACCATAACCAGTAAATCATACTATGAATGAAATTCACAATTTCGTGGGACTATATTTCATTTCATTCACTACCTTGTTTTCTCTATGCTCGTGAATATCAACCTTAGCGACAACATGGGGAGTAGCTATGGACTTTTCGCATAACGACAAAACAAAAGCCTTACTAGAAAAGCTAGATAACTTTATTGCTGAGCATATAGCGCCGATTGAAGATGAAGTTTACGATTTTCACCACAAAGAAAATAATCACGGTGATTGGACGCGTTGGAAGCTTCACCCTGGCACAGAAGCCTTAAAAGCGAAGGCCCGTGACGCCGGTTTGGCTAACCTGTTCTTGCCCGACGCCACGCTAGGTCAGGGCCTTACCACCTTAGAATACGCTCCCATGGCAGAACGTATGGGCAAGTACCTATTTGCGCCTGAAATATTTAATTGTAACGCACCTGATACCGGCAATATGGAAGTGCTTTACCATTTTGGCAGTGAGGCGCAAAAGGAAAAATGGCTTAAGCCGTTGCTGGCCGGAGAAATTCGCTCGGTGTTTGGTATGACTGAGCCTGATGTTGCGTCATCTGACGCCACTAACATGGCAGCCACTATTATTGAAGATGGCGACGATGTTGTGATTAACGGTAAGAAATGGTGGTCTACCGGGTTAGGCCATCCCAATGCTGACATCACTATTTTCATGGGTTTATCTAACCCAGAGAACGACAAACACAGCCGCCATAGCATGGTGATTGTGCCGCTAGACACACCAGGAATAACCATTAAGCGAATGCTAGACGCCTATGGTGATTACGACGCACCGTATGGGCACGGCGAAATGCACTTTGACAATGTGCGCGTAAGCAAAGACAACCTAGTGATGGGGTTAGGCAAAGGCTTTGCCATTGCACAAGGCCGACTTGGCCCCGGCCGCATTCACCACTGTATGCGTGCAATTGGCATGGCAGAGAAAGCCCTTGAACTTGCCCTACGGCGAGGCCACGAACGGGTAGCCTTTGGTAAGCCCATTATTCGACTAGGCGGAAATTTAGAACGGGTTGCCGACGCGCGCATGGCGATTGAACAAGCGCGGTTATTAACCCTTCATGCCGCATGGAAGATAGATAACCTAGGCGTTAAACATGCCATGACAGAAATATCTGCCATTAAAGTAGTGGTGCCGAATATGCTGCAAAACGTGGTAGACATGGCGTTACAAATTCACGGTGGCGCGGGTATGTGCAGCGACTTCCCACTGGCGCGTTTTGCCGCCGGCGCAAGAGCACTGAGGTTGGCCGATGGCCCTGACGAAGTGCACAAGGGCATGGTGTCGCGATTAGAGCTTAAAAAGTACCAGTAAACCTGACTTAACGTAGAAACAACAAGGCCGCTAATTAGCGTAATGCCAGTCAGTTAAGCTGACTGGCATTTTTTCTTTTTGAGAGGATATTTCTTGGGTTTTGGCTTAACCCATCTTGGATAACACCTGTCCTCGCGCCTCGGCGGAAGTAAGCAGTATCCCATCT